>UPTG01003198.1_pt1 | contig 10576 bp, 7 predicted proteins | sample 2160121 | NCBI WGS metagenome assembly UPTG01 (sample SAMN06266255, study PRJEB28933) | marine metagenome | isolation source: Columbia River Estuary | place: USA:Columbia River Estuary, USA | collected 2014-07-27 | reverse complement strand
ATATTTTTTTTGTTCATCTGCAATTTTATTAGCTAATTTTTCACTATCTAATGAATGAATATAATCAAATATTTTTAAAGCAAATTTAACTTTATTAGTTTGAAGTCTTCCAATTAAATGAAGTTTTATACTATTCTTTTGATTTTTTATATCACTCCATTTATCTATTGCTTCTTGTACTTTATTTTCACCAAAATCTAAATGTCCATGATTTATCAATGGTAATATACTTGCCATAGGATGTGTTTTACTTACAGCAATAATTTTTGGTGATTTAGTAGTGGTATCAAGATTGATAATATTTGATTGTATTTCTTTCTCAATCTGAATTAAATTATGAACACTTTTATGCATAGCAAGTTACCTAAATTATTTTTTTTTATTAATACATATGATGAAAATCATATCAGAAAATTACCAAAAAAAGTTGCAATAATTTTTAGAAATTACGAAACAGAATATGATGAGGGGTTAATTCTTAAGATTAAAAGAGCTTGTCAAAAACAAGGTAGAAATTTTTTCTTATCCAACAATTTAAAATTAGCAATAAAACTTAATTTGGATGGTGTGTATTTGCCATCATTTAATAAAAGTATAAATTTTAATAAAAGTAATTTCAAAAAAGATTTTATTATTATTGGCTCTGCACATTCTGTACAAGAAATAAAAATAAAAGAACAACAAGGTGTAAAATTAATTTTTTTATCACCTATATTTAAAATTAATAAAAGTAAAAAATTTTTAGGCCCTATAAGGTTTAATCTGCTTGCAGCAAAGACAAATATAAGAGTGGTTGCCCTAGGTGGGATTAATCAATTAAATGTTAACAAACTAAATTTGTTAAAAAACTATGGTTTTGCTGGAATTTCTTATTTTGAATAAAAAATAAAAAGTCCTCATTTACATAATCCGATTTTGATAATCAAATTATATAAATGAGAACTTTAAAATAATATATTTTTCTTATTGCTTCAAAACATCTTTAATTCCATTCAAACCTTCTGAAAATTCAGATAATAAAGCAATTACTTGTGCCATTCTATCATCACCACCAACACCTTTTAAAAGTTTGTTTTTCATAAAAGTGGTTTTGATTTCATTCCAACGACCTTGTTCGTCTTCGGTTTGAATTTGCATCAATTCTTTCAATTTTAATAAATTGGCTTCTGCTCCATTAGTCAAAGTTTGTGATTCGTTTTGATAATGGTTTAAAACAATAGCTTCCACTTCTTTTTCTGTCAAAATTGGTTGAATTTTAGCCACTAATTTATTCATATCACGATAAGAACCTTGTAATTTAAAGTTAGGTTCATTTCTATAATCGTCAGACATGGCAGCCGATTTTATGTATAAAGCATTCGCTTGTAAAACCGTATTTCTTACTTGCATGATTTTTTGTAAAACTTGTTTAAAGTCTTCCATTTCTTGTGAAGAGAAGTTGCCTTCTAAATCATAATTGGTGTCATTTTGCTGAATAGCATCATACAATTTATATAAATTTTGATAAGAAGGTTGCGTTAATCGAACCATATATTCATTCGACATTAATGCATTTTCGATTAGACTTAATTCAAACAAATCACCACTAGAACCTGAAATATCTCCTAAATTGTATGTGTCTGCTCTATTGGCTAACATATCTGGAATCTGGAATTTATCACCACTTTCCGTATACGGATTTCCAGCCATAACCAAGCAGAAGCGTTTTGAACGTAAATCGTATGTTTTTGCTTCTCCGTTATAAATACCTTCAATTTTTCGTTGCCCGTCTGCTAAAGAAATAAATTTCTGTAAAAATTCCGGATTACAATGTTGAATATCATCTAAATACAACATCACATTATCACCCATTTCAAAAGCAAGATTTAGTTTTTCTAATTCTTGTCGTGCCCCAGCATTTTTAGCTTCACTTGGATCGGTAGAAGTGATATCATGGCCAATAGAAGGACCATTGATTTTCATAAAAACCAATCCCATTCTGTCGGCTAAATATTCCATTAATGTAGTTTTTCCATAACCTGGTGGTGAAACTAATAAAAGCATCCCCATTCTGTCAGTACGCTTATTTTCGCCTATAGCACCTAATTGTTTGGCTAAATTGGCTCCAATTAATGGAAAGTAAACATCATTAATCAATTTATTTCTAACAAATGACGTTAAAACCTGACTAGCAAATGTGTGTAATTTTACTTCTTTCTTTTTTACTTCTACCCAATGTTTTTTAAGTTGTTGTAATTCTAAAAAGGCAGGTTTTAATTTGGAATGAAAATAATCTAAACGCGCTGAGAATTCATAATAATCTAAGGCATAAGTAAGATTACTTTCTATAGACTTTAAACCTTTAATTTCGACAGATGAACTTACATTTATAATCTGTTTCTTATGGAAATTTTGAGTCAATATAAAAGCAGCAACTTCTTCTGTAAAACTTTGAGAAAGAATAATGTTTTCATCAATAAAAAACGTTTTTAAGGCATTTTCTATGATATCATAACAAGCTGAAGGGTAAATGTATAAATCTTTTACTTGGTTAATGAAAACGATATCTTTTCCTCTTTCTTTCAAATTTTTAAAAAAGCATTCGTAGATATCGGCAGCAGTTTTAGATATCGAAAAAGCTTTACGATTTTCTTTTTTTAAATATACAGCTGCTCTATAGGCAGAAGTTAAATCAAAACCATCAAAAGATTGATTAAATTCATCAATTTTTTGCGATAACCTTTTATTTAGATATTTAAATTGTTCAGTACTTGAAAACGTTTCTTTTAATAATTGAACAGCATCAAATTGTTTTTCGTAAAATTCTTTGTCTGCATCATTAAGGAAAAACCAAAACAATTGTGCCAAAGCTCTTTCAGAAGGTGTGTATTTTAAAACACCCAATTCATTATTAATTTGTTGTAAGTTTTGTAAAAGAACCAAAGCATCTGTATCATGAACGCCTTTGACTAAACCTTCACCAAAATGAGCTGCCATAAAATCTTGAGCTCTTTGTATATTTACAGATTCTGGAACGATGTTTTCTTCTTGCAAGAAAAGTTCCCATGCCATGTATTCAAAGCGTTTTACCCTATGGTTTTCAGAAATATATTCTTGATTCCAAACTTCTTTGTATTGTTCAATTTCTTGAAACTCTACCGCTTGGTAAAAGTTAGTTCCTGTTAAATGATAAAAATATTGTTGGTCTTTTAAAACTAAAGTTAAGTCTAGTTTTTGTTTGTTAACGGCAAATTTATGTTTACCAAAAGCAATTACAGCATCACCATCTTCAAAAATTTCGTTTTTGTCTTTTAGTTTTCTAACCGATTCTTGTTGTGCTGTTTTTAATAAAGTACTAACTTCTTCAGCCTTGTTTGTATCGTTTAAATCTTTTAATTGATTGGCAATATCGCGCACCTTTTCAATCATTAAGTCGGAAGCAAAATATCCGTTAATTTCGGTTGCAGTTTCAAAAGAAGTAGCTTTATTTTTTACGCCTTTTAAAATACGTTCAGCAGATTGAAACAACATAGTTGTTCGTTTATTTTTAGCTTCTGTTAGCTGAACACTTTTGTTTTGAAAATGGCCATAAACTTCTTCTCTTTTTTCACTAATTTGTTGAATAAATTCGTCAAAATCTACAAATTTAGCTTCCATTTCTTCAAGCTGAATGGAAAGTTTGTTTAAGTAATCTTCGCATTTTTCAGAAGTATTGGCCAATTCTAAAAAGTTGATAACCGTTTGGTCAAAAAGAGTGACTTGTGCTTTAAAATCTGCAGAAAGTTCTTTTCCAGAAATCTGTCTTTTTTTATTATTAAGCTCAACTCTTTGTTGGTTGATTTGTGCAAAAATCAAGGAAATATTTTCAATAATTTGTGTCGAATGCGAAGCGTCTTCAATTTTTAAATTGTTGACAATATCTACTAATAATTCTAACTGTAATGCTACTTCGTCAATATCTTTTTGAAGTGTTTTAGCTTCAATTGTCTTTTTAAGATTAGCAATTTGTTGGGTAATTAAAGCAACTTTTTCTTGGTACGGAATCAAAGCATTATCCTGCAAAAGAAAAGAAACACAAGCATTAGAAAGTTCTTCTGCTCTATCTTGTAATTTTTTCTCTAAAGATTCAATTAGAACTAGGTCTGCATATTTTAATTCTTTAGCACTAATTAATTCACCACGTAAAGCACGAATTTGTGCTAAAATAGTAATAAACTGATCTAAAGATTGGTACGAAATAGTGCTTGTGTCAGATAAAATCTTTTCACATTTTTCTTCTAATTCTTTTAAAGTTTGAGCCGTTTTGTTTTTTACTTCTTGTGCTTTTTCAAACTCATTAATCGCCGCATGTGCAATTTTTCGAATTTCTAATAAAGGTTCATTCAATTGATGAATTTCTGCTTCAGCTAAGAAATAATAACTATCCAAAATTATTGTAGCTTGTTTCACAATATCGTTATACAAACCAGAATATGAATCTTTTTTTGACAATAAAATGTTCAATTCTTGGCATTCAGCCATTACTCGAACTAAATCTTTGTTTCCAATTTTATAAAGTAAATTTGTTTTTAAAGCGTCATCAATGACAACTTCTTTTGTAAAAGGAGTTTGCCAAATTTGAACTAAATGGTGTTTTGTTTCCTCCTCTGATTTGAAATAAGCTAATTTTCCATTATCAAACAAAGTAAAACCATTACAATTGATAGGAGTTTCTATCGTTTGTTTAATAATATTGTAAGGGATTAACAGGTAATCATGCGATTGTTCATCGTAGAAAACAAACATAAAGTTTTCACCATTAACACCTAAAATTCTACGATTGAAATAGACAGGTTTGTCTTCTGTTGCAATTACTTTTATTTCACCTGTTTGTAAAGCATATCCATTTGGGTAAATAACTCCCTGATTTTCGGGCAAAAGAATAATCGAATATTGCAAAGAATCTACTCTTGCTACTTTCTTTTCTTTGTGATTGTATATAAAAAAACGTTCTGCTTCTTGATATGGTTTTATCTTAAAGATAACCAAATTGTTATAGTCGAAATAATGAATTTCAGCATCGTCTAACGTTTGGTCTTTGTGAATTACATCTTCTGCATAAATACCTTTTCCAGAACTAGTATTGTCTTCAATTTTAATGGTAATATCACCACCAATAGCTTCCACAAAAACTTTATCGGCTAATGAAACGTGGGGATGACTTCCAGTACGTTGCATGTCACGGGTGGCTTTTGTCCAAGTAAATTCTTGTTGGTTTGGATATTTTACATCTGCAGCACTTCTAGCATCTACAAAAGTTAAAGTGTTATCTTTAATTAACCATTTAAAAGCCTTTATGTCTGAAGGACTATTGGATAATTGAAACACAAAATACAAATAATTTTGTGTAATATGAAAGCGAACAAAAATAGTATTCCGGTAGTATTTATAAAGATTTTTGAATTCTTCTATAAAAATTTCATCTTCAATAAACTGAATAGGTTGTGGTTCAAAGCGATTGTCTTTCAGTAAATAAGCGGAAAAAACATCGTTTAAGTTTATTTCTGTTCTTAAGCCTAAATGTGTATTATGCCCAACTAAACAAAGTCTTCCTAAAGAAAAAATATCTTTGATATAACAACTTTGATCTGTAGAAATACGTTCATTGGCAATAAGCGAAAAATCAACACCGCCAAAAACTTTTTTACGATCTTCATTTAAGGATTGAATGCGTTGTATTAAATCATCCTTCTGTTCATTCAGTCGATTTTGAATGATTTCGTATGTACCCGTATTTAATTTTTCGTTGCTCATTAATTTTTTTAGTGAAAGTTTAGAAATTAAAACAAGTTCAGTTTGACACAAGTACAACTTTGTCATTCTGAACTTGTTTCAGAATCTCAATCTATTTTTCAATTAGTCTTTGGAAAGAAGCTAAAACGAGTTCAGCTTAACAAGGAGCCTATTATTTTATTTTAAAGGTTTGTTTTCGATTCCTAAATGTTGCGCCATATTCATTGCTCTAGATAAAATACCTTGTTCGTTATCATTAGCTACTCCTTTTAATTGAAAAATTAATGAAGCAACACTCAAGTTTTTAATATCTTCTGATGATATTTTATACTTTTCAACCATGTTCATGACTTTTCCGATAAGGTTTTCATCACCATCGTTACTAATTAAAGCTTGCTTTACCAATTGCGCATTTTCACTATGTTGAATGAATTTATCAATTCCTTTACCAGCTGAAATTTGTCTTACTACATTGTCAAAGAAAGAATTATCACCGCCAACAATGTCAATGTTTGCTGTTTTGAATGCTTCTGCCAATACACTAGCTTGAGCTTGAGCAATATCTTTTTGAATTGAAATTTGTGCTAATTCTACTTCTTTTTCTTTAGCTAATGTTAATCTAAACTCTTCATGCTCTTTACCAGCATCGTTTAGTTTTTTCATTGCTTCTGCTTTTTCGGTAATTCCGGCTGCTTCAGCAAATGCTTTTTCTTTGATTACTTCAGCTTCAGCTAATCCTTCTTGTTTGTTTGCTGCTGCTTTTTTCTCAATAATATTTGCTTCTACATAACCTTGTTTCTCCATTGCTTCCGCTTTGGCATGCATAACTTGCGCTTCAGATAAACCAACAGTTGCTTCTTCTTTTGCTAAAGCTTCTGCAAGAATTTTACGAGCATCACCTTCTTTTTCTGCAGCATCACGTTTTGCTTGTGCTTCAATAACATATTTTTGAGCGTCTTTTTCTGCCGATTGTTTACGTGCTTCAGCAGCACGAGTTAAAGTAATTAAGTTTTCTTCCGCTTCACGAGATGCGATAATTAATTGAACTTGTTTTTCTCTTTCTGCTGTTTTTAATGCTTCAACATCTAGAATACTTTGTTGCTCTTCTACTACCGTTTTTTCTTTAACTAAACGTTCACGAATAACATCTTGAATGTTTTTCTTTTCAACTTCGACCGCTTTATCTTTTTCAATATCGGCTAAAGCTACCACTCTTTCTCTTTCTGTAGCTTCTAACATTCGGTCTTTTTGAACTCTTTCAGTTTCAACTAATTCAGCTCTTTCTTTATTTTTAGAAGCAATAACAACTTGTCTTTGTTTGTTTTCTTCTGCTATTTGAAGTGTTTCCTCTGTTGAAATTCTAACCGATTCAGATTTTAAACGTTCTTCTTCCGCAACTTTTAAGATTTCTGCATTTTCTCTCGATTGAATATTAGAAATTTCTCTACGTTGTTGTTCTTCTTTTTCTGCTAATTGCTTTTCTAATTCAAGAATTGTTTCTCTAGCTTCAACATCTTGTTTCTTGATGGTTTTTTCTTCATCTCTACGAACTAAATTTGCTTTAATATTTTGCGTAGCAGTTAGTTCAGTAATTTTTTTAATACCTTCAGAATCTAAAATATTATCTTTATTTAAATGTAATATAGATGTTTGTTCTAAATTATCAATAGCACAATCATCTAAAACATACCCATTTAAATCTGTACCAATAATGTTTAAGATTTCTTGTCTGAATTCTGTTCTAGCTTCATACAATTCAATAAAATCAAATTTTTTACCTACTGTTTTTAAAGCTTCCGAAAACTTTGCTTCGAATAACTCTCTTAAAGTTCCAATGTCAGAAGCCCTTTGACAACCAATAGTTTGACCAACATTTACAATATCATCAACCGATTTATTTACTCGAACGAAAAAGGCAACCTGAATATCTGCACGCATGTTGTCTTTACAGATTAATCCGTCTTTTCCTTCTCTTGAAATTTCCAGTTTTTTTACAGAAATATCCATGTGTTCTAAACGATGAATAACAGGAATTACAATACCTGCGTTGAAAAACACTTTAACACCACCATAACCAGTTCTTAAAAGGACTACTCCTTGAACGGTTTTTTTATACATGGATAAAATCCAAAATATTAAGCCTAAAAATGCAATTAGAATAACTGCAATTGTAACGTAAAATGTACTCATAAAGTTTTTTAAATTAAATTAATGTTAAAGGTATTTAAATTTCGTAAGATTTTTCAACTAGATAGAATTTTTTATCTGGATTCTCATTTACAATGCAAACATTCTCTCCTTCTTTTAATAAAGAACCGTCTTTACTTTTTACCAAAAGCTTAATTGGGTCTCTATTAATTATCAGTTCAAGCATTCCTAGTTTATCATTTTCAATAGTTGATTTTAATTTCCCTACTCTTCCTAAGTAGTCATAAGCAAGTTCTCCTTTGTGATTGATTTCTTTAAATATTGGTTTTAAAGGCAAACTTATATATTTTGTAATAAACAAACTAAATAAGAAAGCAGGAATAATTGTTATAAAATACATCCAATATGGTAAAGGAATGTAGTAACTTATATTTACATTGATTAACCAGGTGAATAACAAGACAAGTGTTAGAAAAAAAGTAATAGGGATGATATCTAGGTTCAAAAATTTTAAAAATTGAATAAACGAAGAAGGATCACTAGGAACTTCAACTAATCCATCTGGTGCATTTAAATCTGCATCTATATCAGTATCAAAATCTATATCATAATCTCCTAAGCCAGTTACCATTGTCATTATCCAATATAATACACTTAAAAGCAACAAAATGGAAAGTATACTATTGGCAGGGTTAAAGGAAACTTCTATTAATTCTTCTAAGTTCATTTAGTTTACGTTGAATTGTTCTTTTAGTTTTTGTAACTCACTTTCTGCATGAGCATCAGATGTGTTAACTGCAGCATCAATTTCTTGGTCAATGCTTTTAGAAGAGTTAGCTATATCGCTATAAGCGTCTGCTAAAGCTTCTTGTTGTAAAACTTTGTCTTTCATTTTTTCCAACATAGAAATAGTACTGTCAGAATCTATCTGAGTCATTTTTTTGTTGATATCTTGAGTCGCTTTACTTACTTGCACTCTTGCTCTAAGTGTTTTTAATTCACCTTCCCATTTGGAGATAGTTGATTTTAGAGTATTGACGTTAATTTGCATCTTCTCAACGTCACTTACTAGTTTTTCTCGTTCTTTATCTGCAATTTGTGCATCTAATAAAGTTTGCTCTTTCTTTTTTAGCGCTTCTTTAGCTAATCTATCTGCTTCGTCAATAGGCATTTCCTCTTTTATTCCTTTTTGAACCAAGAGCATTGCCTTATTTTGGTAATCACTAGATTGTGAAACTAAAGCTTCTTGTTCGTTTTTTCTACGTATAGATAGTGCTTTTACTTGCGCCATTGCTTGAATGCTTTGGTCTAATTGTTCTTTCATTTCACGAATGCCTTGTTCGGTCATTTTTATTGGATCTTCAAGGCTTCCAATAGCAGAATGTGCTTCCGCTTTTCCTATTCTAAAAAGTCTTTTAATAATGTTCATAATACGTAAAGAATTATAATGTTAATACTATGTTTTTTTGGAGTTATTTAATTAGCATAAATACTATTTCTGTTAAATAACAAACTACTTGAAAAATTAAATATACCATAATGTAATCGTCTTATTTGCTAAACAAGATCATTTCCGTTGAATATTCACTAATAAGTAAACTCAAAGAATTTATAGTCGCAATTAATTCATTTTCATCTAGGTTTTCAGTTTGAAGTGTATTTCTAAAAATTACTTTTTCTCCAGATTCATCTAAAACAAAAGCGCCATGTACAATGTCTCTGTTTTTAATTAATAATTGCTTGTAAATATCTTGTTGGTTATTTTTACAACGGAATAAAAATTGTTCAATAATTAAAATTTGTGGTGCAATTACAAGCATCATGTTTTTTATTCCTTCACTTTCTTTTTCAATAATAAAGGATTGATGTTTTTCGTTTTCCAGTTGAATATTGTACTCTAATTCGAGTAACCAATTCTTAACTTTTGAAAACAATTCTAATTGTTCCATAGATTGTTAGTTTAGTTAGTTGACTTAACAAATATAAATAATTATTTTATTATTGCAAATATTTTTAGCAAATAAATACTATTTACTTTGTATATTTGCAACAAACAATAGCGAAATGACGTATTTTGGAACCAATTTAAAGAAAATAAGACAAATAAAAGGGTTAAGTCAACAAGCATTTGCGGAACTTATTGATTTAAATCGAGGGGTGATTAGCTCCTATGAAGAGGGGCGTGCCGAGCCTAAAATAGAAACGCTATTACGTATTGCTACTTATTTTGGCATTCCAACGGATGATATTATTTCGAAACCGCTTACGGTAAATCAATTAGCTAATTTTTCTTTAATTGAAGAAAGTGTTTCTGTTTTAAACGATGAAAAAAGCATCAATCTTCAGGAAATAACCAAGAATAATGACAAAAAAAACATTGAATTGCAAAAAATATTTGCAAAGTTTGATTTTGTTTATTTTGTAGATGAAAGCTTGTCTAAAGAAAGTGTTTATGAGAAAGAAGCTGTTCTGTTTTTAAAGAAAATGGGAAAAGCAGCTAAAACGGGGAACGATTATTTAACTTTAGAAAATGGCAAGGCTTCTATTTCTGATATATTTTCTGTAAATGGTTCTAATTATCAAATCGTTGGTGTTTTAAACGGTAATTTCAATGCAAATCAAAATACAATTTTACAACGTATAATTTTATTAGAAGAAAAGGTTTTTGGTAAGTAAG
>UPTG01003193.1_pt1 | contig 10580 bp, 8 predicted proteins | sample 2160121 | NCBI WGS metagenome assembly UPTG01 (sample SAMN06266255, study PRJEB28933) | marine metagenome | isolation source: Columbia River Estuary | place: USA:Columbia River Estuary, USA | collected 2014-07-27 | reverse complement strand
ACATTAGCGGCGAGTTTCTTTGGGTGGCTTGATGGTGCATCACTCAACGTCGCCAATGCGCTTTTTCTGCCGAAGCTAATGCCTTTTGGGTTCGGCATTGATTGGATGGTGGTTGTGATTTTGTTTCCGATTTTTTTAGTTTCGGCAACGGAAAGTATCGGGGATCTCACCGCGACCAATGCGCTCTCGGGTCATCCTTATGGGGATGCAGCGTATTGGCGCCGTCTTCGCGGCGGCCTGATGGGGGACGCGGTGAATTCCGGGTTGGCGAGCGTCTTTGGAACCTTTCCCAATACCACCTTCAGCCAAAACAATGGCTTAATTCGATTGTCCGGTGCGTCTCGTCCGACCATCGGCCTGTATGCAGCAGGGTTACTGTGCCTGCTGGGACTCATGCCCGTCCTGGCAGAGGTCATTCAAGTGATTCCAGATCCTGTGATCAGTACGACGACGTTCATCCTGTTTGGCTTGGTGGCCTGGGCAGGCCTGCAAGTGTTTAAAAGCAATGCGCGGTCTTGGCGCTGTGGGTTGGTTTTTTTGGGAGGACTGGGAGGAGGCTACTGGGTCGCGGGCAATGTTGAGACCTGGACCGTGCTACCAGGATTGCTGATACAGGTTTTAGCCTTTCCGGTTTCGACCGGGGCGTTCATCGGTCTTATGCTGGAGGCGATCCTGCCCGGTCGAGCGCGCGCAACGGATGCGCATTAAGCCGAGGCAATGGCGTGGTGGTCATGCCAATGGCGGGCGATGTCGACCCGGCGCGCCACCCAAACGGATGGGTGCTGACCAAGATAGTCAAGAAACCGTTTTAGCGCCTGGATTCTGCCAGGCTTACCGATAATTCTAGGATGTAAGCCGATTGACAGCATCTTAGGGGTGTCTTGGCCTTCCTCGAAAAGACAGTCGAAAGCGTCTTTTAAGTAGGTATAAAACTGATCTCCGGAATTAAACCCCTGAACCGCATTGAAGCGCATATCGTTGACGTCCAAAGTATAGGGAATGACCAAGTGGGGGCGTCTTGGGCCTGGAAGCCAGTAGGGTAAATCGTCGGCGTACGAGTCGCTGTCATACAAAAAATGATCGTGCTCGAGAATGAGTTTTCGCGTGTTGGGACTATCCCGGCCGGTATACCAGCCGAGGGGTTTCTCGCCTGTTAATTGCGCATGCAGCTCGATGGCGCGCCCAATGTGTTCGCGCTCGAGGGCTTCCGGGACCTGCTGATAATCGAGCCAGCGATAACCATGGCAGGCGATCTCCCAGTCCGCTTTGAGCATCGCCTGAACCGCGGGTTGGTTGCGAGACAGCGCGAGCGCAACGCCAAACACCGTGACGGGCAATTGATGGGCTTGAAACAGACGATGCAGCCGCCAAAATCCGGCACGCGAGCCATATTCGTACAGGGACTCAACCGATAGGTGCCGGTCTGGATAGGCGGCAGCGCCAATGATTTCTGAGAGAAATGTCTCGGAGTGGGGGTCGCCATCGAGTACGGTGCGTTCGGCACCTTCTTCATAGTTGATGACAAACTGCACGGCGATTCGCGCCTTACCGGGCCAGTTTACACTCGGCGGCTGCGCGCCATACCCTTCAAAATCACGCATGCGGTTTTTCTCCCAGTTAGTTGATCCCTCGTTGACGGAATCGATGCCGGTATTGTAGCCAGCGCTTGCGTCTACGACTAGAATGCTGTTTCGTCGGTAATCAATAAAAAAAGAGATCGCATATGGTCCGTTGTTGGATTCGATTTGGTCTGAGGAGCTTTTTGCTAGGGTGGATCTTGTCGCAACCCGTGCAGGCAAACGAAGGGTTCTCCGAGTGGTTCGAAGCCTTCAAGAGGTCAGCCACCGACGCTGAGCTTCATGATTTTCTCTACAGCATGCCAAAAGGCGGGGACCTCCATCAACATCTATCCGGTTCTATTTTTTCCGAATGGTGGTGGCAGCTCGCCCTTGGCGCGCCAGCCCAAGGCGAGGTGTTTTTTACGCGGCTTCGATTGGGGAATTGTTCGCCAATTAGTGCGGCGACCGGGCACGAGCAGCTCTTATTTCAAACGATCAGTCAGTATCGATATGATCGGCTAGCAGCCTGTGAGCAGAGCCTGTTTACGGAACTCTCGCAATTGAAGTCTGCCGAGCAGCAGGCTTGGATGAACAGTGTTCGCCTGGATCAGCCGTCCGAGGGTCGGGATGAATTCTTTGAAACGCATTGGCAGCGTTTAGGTGATGTCATCGCAAATCCTTGGATCATGGCGGAGGCCCTGGCGCTGCATATCAAAGCGTTTGCGGATGAGGGTTTGGTTTATTTGGAACCCCAGATCACCTTAATGGGTTACCGAGATCAAACCGGACTCGCGTTGTCGCCTGCCCGAGCCGCGTCGATTTTTCGAGCGCGGCTGAACCAACCGGATGTGGTCGATACTGGGGTCACGTTTCGCTTCCAGCAATCTATTTTGCGGTTCCTACCAAATGCAGAAGCTGAACTGACGCGTGCTTATCAAATTGTCTCCGACGAGCCCGAGTGGGTTGGCGTCAATATGGTGGGCCGCGAAGATGATGATCGAGGTCATCCATTACGATTTTTAGAAACCATTCGGGGCTTGAGGCAGCAATATCCAAATGTTCGGCTTTCTATTCATGCTGGCGAGGTCGATGAACCAAATTACCATGTTCGCGACACCTTGCTGCTGGGTGCAGACCGAATTGGCCACGGTTTAAATTTGATCAGTGATCCGCAGACCCTTGTTCAAATGCGACATGGGCCTTATTTGGTTGAGATCAATCTGATCAGCAATCTCCTCCTGGAGTATGTTTCAGATTTTAGCCAGCATCCCTTTCCTGAATATCTGCGGCTTGGCGTGCCGGTTGCCTTGGCAACGGATGATCGCGGCATGTGGGATTCGACGATGACGGATGAATATTTTGTGGCGGTTAAGTCGTTCAACCTGAGTTGGGATGAACTTCGGTTGCTGACCCAAAATTCGATTCAGTATAGTTTCTTAGGCCAAGAGCCAAAATCAAGGCTGCTGAACGCGTTGGATACGCGCTTCTTAGCGTTTGAAAAATACTGGCAAGCTCAGGATCCGAAACAGATCGGCGCACCCAAAAGGAGCCCAAAACGGGGGTTTATTTGTAGAAATTACGATCTTTGCGAAAGAGAATAGTGCACATTGGCGGTAAATCTGTAAAAATATAAACGAGGCGAGCTGATGCGAGCATAAAGGACGTGATGGGCGGTACTGGTTTGACGGGCGAGCGGTCCTCGACTTGCAACTTTTAGCCAACCTTACAGCGTTTTAAAGCGGTTTTAGCGACAATTTTGGTCTAACCGTTGCTGATGGTGGCTTCTATCATTGCGATGGTTTGTATTGGGATGGTTTGTATTGCGATGGTTTGCGCGGTTAAACCTACGATAATAGCTTCATCGAGCACTTGAATGGACGACACGGCGTGGTTTTCTGCTCGTGTTTAGGATGCCTCAGGAGATTTAATCAGGCGTTGAGGACGGATGATAGCCGTTATTGAATGCACAACAATTGCGCATTGGCTGAATTATTTGGTGCGTAATTTGACTAAAAGTCGTGTGCTATAACCGACACGGCTCGGGAGATCTGATAATTCGATGGTTTTTGCTTCATTCAAATCTGGCATGGCCTGTGCTTGTTACAACGTTAGATTGGCTGGATAAAATTATACCGAATGGCCTTAAGTTCAGTGGGCAGCGTTGGACTGGGCTGGAATGAGCTTGAATGAAAATCTAAACGGCGACGGCTGGGAAACGCGGTGGTTTAAGGCTACTATTTCTTCGCAGGAAAGCCCAATTAGAATGATGTTTGAACGGATTGAAGCAAATAATTGTGTCGGTAAAGGGTTTGTTACGGTGCGATGTTGAGTTTTAAGCATCGCGATTGATTAGGACGCCTAAGGCGGGCCGGCGCTTTGCGCAATCCTTAGGTGTTGAAGAGGTGTCTTGGAACAAATGGTTTTAGTGGTTTGAGGGGTAAAGCGCGGGTGTTGTTTTGGTTTTAATGATTTAACTCAATGAGGATCCTTATGAAATTGGAAAATTTGAAGGTCGCAGGACTGCTGATGCTGTCCATTGGCGCACTGGGTTTTAATCCAGTCTGGGCCGAATCCGACATGGAAGAAGTCGTTGTCAAAGGCGATTTGGGTAGTTTGCCGGGCGAACGGGTTGAATCCATATTCGGATTCGAGAAGTCAATCTTGGATACGCCGCGTTCTGCGTCGACCATCAGTGAAGAAATGATGGACCGTTTCAATATGCAGGATATCGACGAATTGGTCGTGCTGGCGCCGGGTACCTTCACGCAATCGTTTTTTGGCGTTGCGGGATCCTTGGACGTCCGCGGCACAGCCGGTGAGACCTATTTTCGAGGCATTAGACGTCTTGACAACCCGGGCAACTACCCAACGCCGATTGGGGCATCCGACCGAGTCGATATCGTTCGTGGGCCAGCGTCGCCAATTATGGGCCCTTCGAAGATTGGCGGTTACCTGAACTTCAATCCGAAATCAGCGCGAATCGAGGAAACGGGCAGCTATATTGAAGACCGGATCGGCGAACTGTCTTATTCAGGTGGCAGCTGGGATCGTAGCGTTTTGACCGCCGAAATCGGTGGTCCTGCGGAGTTTGGCGGCAAGCCTGTAGGCTATTATGTTTACGGTGAAGTCGAGCATTCCGGTAGTTTTTACACCAATGCGCCTGGTGTGAATCAGTCTTTAGTACAAGCCAGCTTTGACATGGATCTGAGCGATACGGTCCGGATTCAATTCGGCGGTATGCTGCACGACTATCAAGGCTCGCAAAACGCGGGTTGGAACCGATTAACGCAGGACCTGATCGACACTGGGACGTATATCACGGGCACGCCAATTCCGCTGGATACCTCGGGTGATGGCTTCATCTCTCATGATGAGTACTACGCCGGCGATATTAACCCCTTCGCCTTGTATGCTTTTTTTGGTCAGAAAGACATTGATCTGGCCACCCTCAGCGACGCTTCTTTCGGATACGATTACGAGAATTCGAACCTAATTTTGCAAAACGTTGGAACGGCAAAGTTGCCCATGTCGTCAACGCTGATCGCGGAAGATGATTTGCTAGAAAATAAGGTCACAACGCTGTATTTCGATGTTGATATTTCGCTTGCGAATGATTGGACGCTGACCAATAAGTTGTTCTACGAAGATTATGAAAATTTGAACGAAAATGCGTACGGGTTTTCGCAATTCCATGACGCGTCTGTCATCGAAGAGCAGCTTATCCTGTCGCGCGTTTTCGAAGGGGATGCTTTAACCACCTCGGTCCAAATCTCGCCTTCGATTCGTCAAACGAAATTTGAGCACGGTGATGACTACTATAACGAGTACTTTAGTCGTCGTGATCTGACAGGCCCATCAACGGCACTAGATCGTCGCGTGTTGTCAACGCGAATCGACTCGGAGTACAGCGAGTACTATGTCGGCGAATATACTGATCTTGGTTTTGGTGTCATGGTCGATTTATCGCACCAATCGGGTTTGTCTGTGTTGTTAGGCGCGCGATACGACACGATCGATATGGAAGTCACGACGCCTGATGGCAAGACGCAATCGGATTCAGCGTTCACCTCATCAGAAGGTGGTGTTGATGTCGCGGTTAACAGCGCGTCCGATGAGCCAAACGGGGTGTCTTGGTCAGCGAGTCTAAGCTGGGCAACGCCAATGGGGCTTGTGCCTTATGTTACGGCGTCAGAGCAAAGCACGGTTATCGCAGGGCAGGGCGCGGAGCTTCAGGTCGGCAACGTGTTTACCAATAACGCCTTTGGTAGTTCCGAGTTGATGGAGTTTGGTATTAAAGGCAGCTTGCTCGATGATCGTCTGTACTTTGCGCTGTCTTCCTACGAAATGGAACGTACCGACTTTAATGCACAGTCCATTACGGTGAACCAAGCGGTTAAAACCGACGGCACGGAGTTTGAATTGCGTTGGGTTGTGAGCGAGAAATTCTTGATGACCTTGGGGTATAGCAATATGGAAGCCCTGATGTTGGCTACCCTTGCTGCAGGGAATGAATTTTCGTTCCTTGGCCAAGCTGATTTGCCGTTGATCGACCCAACCTTGCTGTGGGGTGGTCAAGTCGGCGGTTTGATCGATGTTGCGCCCAGTAAAGGGGTTCGAGCGGGCATGCCAGAGACCATTATGTCGGTCACAGCAAGCTATGACTTTGGTAATGGTATGGCGGTCAGTGGTAGTGTGGTTGACGTCGACTCAGTGGCCTCTGGTCAATCTTTCGCGGTTACCCTACCAGCCTATACTTTGGTCAATCTCAGCTTGAGTTATGATGCAGAAGATTGGTCGTTGATTGTTGCGGCGAAAAACGTGACGGATGAGCGTTATTTCAGAGCGAACTTCCCAGATCTGTTTGGTACGACGGTTGTTCTACCTGAACTGCCACGGCACTATCAGGCGAAATTGTCTTACCGCTTCTAAGGATTGGGTAAGGTTAAGGAAAGGGCGCTCAGCGCCCTTTTTTTTGGCTGTGATTTGAGTGTCGTGCTCGTGTTCGGTATCGTGAATTAAATAAGATCGGCCGAAGGGTGTGAGGCTCACAAAAAGCAGATTTTTGAAAACGGGGTCCGGTTTAACACGCTGCATGCGTTGAAAGCTCAGCTGGATCCCTTTTAGCGCTTTGAAGAGGAGAGAACGACGTGTCGAAGCAAAGATTGCAACAAAATTGCGTGATCGCGCTGGCGGTTTTGATGAGTTGGGCCGCGGCAGCCGAGCCACCCGAGCCGATCCCGGTCAAAGTGGTGGTGGTGACCATGTTCGAAGTGGGCGCGGATGAGGGTGATCGCGCGGGTGAGTTTCAGCTCTGGAAGGAGCGCCGTAACTTATCCAAGACCTTTCCTTTTATGGGCTATCGCGATTTATATTTGGATCCAGAAAAAGGGCTCCTAGTGTTGGTCACGGGTATCGGTACCGCCCGATCCGCGGCGGCCATCATGGCCCTCGGTATGGACCCTCGTTTTGATCTAACCAAGAGTTATTGGGTGGTTGCCGGTATTGCAGGCTTCGACCCGGAAGATGCCTCTATCGGTTCCGCGGCATGGGCCGAATACTTGGTCGATGGGGATCTTTCCCACGAAATTGATGCCCGTGAAATTCCGGAGGATTGGCCCTTCGGTTATTTTGCGCGGTATACCAAGCGCCCCTTTGATGTGGACAAGCCTGCCCCAACGGGAGAAATGTATCAGCTCAACACGGGCTTGGTGAATTGGGCCTTTGCGCAAACGAAAAACTTGACCTTGCCGGATACCGATGCCCACGCGAAGGCGCACCGAGCTTTGTACACTGACCATGTCAATGCACAGCGTCCACCCTTTGTTTTGAAAGGTGACCATGTTGCGGCTTTAACCTTTTGGCACGGCGCTTTGATGAATGATTGGGCGAATCAATGGGTCGATTATTGGACGCAAGGGCAGGGCGAGTTTGTCTCCTCTGCGATGGAGGATACTGGTACCTATTTGTCGCTTAGCTGGCTCAATCGGGTTGGGCGGGTGGACGTGTCTAGGTTACTGGTGCTGAGAACGGCCAGTAACTACACGATGCCACCGCCTGGCGTGACAGCGGCTGAGAATCTTTTGGCAGAAAATAAAGGCTACTCTGGCCTTGCCATTGCGGTCGAGTCAGCCTATCAGGTTGCCTCGACCGTGGTGGATCAGTTGATTGCGGGTTGGGCTGTCTATGAAAATCAACTGCCGGGTGCCGTAGATCAAAAGGACCTGCCATGAAAGATTTAATTGAGCGGTTACCCAAAGTGGAGCTGCATCTTCATATCGAAGGCACTTTAGAGCCTGAGCTGATGTTGACGCTTGCCGAGCGGAACCACGTTCCGCTGCCCTATAAGAACCTCTTGGCAGTGCAACAGGCCTACCATTTTGACGACCTGCAAAGTTTTCTTGATTTGTATTACCTGGGTGCGAGCGTCTTGGTGACGGAGGACGACTTTTATCTGCTGATGCGGGCTTACCTTCGCCGGGCAAGCGCGGAAAATATTGTGCATGCAGAAGTCATGTTCGACCCCCAAACCCATTTACAAAGAGGGATCGGTTTTGAGGTGTTTATGCCGGGATTCGTGCGGGCGATCAAGGAGGCTAAAGCGCAATGGGGTTTGAGCGTCTACCTCATTCTCTGCTTTTTACGAGATCAGTCGCAAACAGCCGCGCTGGAAACGTTAACGCTTGCGATACCGTTCAAGCACCAGATCACTGCGGTCGGTCTCGATAGCGCTGAAATAGGTCACCCGCCGAGTAAATTTAAAGCCGCATTCGATGCCGCCCGCAAAGCGGGTTATCGCTTGGTCGCCCATGCTGGCGAAGAAGGCGGGCCCGCCATGATAGCCGAAGCCTTAGACGTGCTGGGGGTTGAACGCATTGATCATGGCGTTCAATGTGTACAGGACGCGGGGTTGCGCAAGCGGTTGGTGGACGATCAAATTCCGCTAACGGTTTGTCCCCTGTCGAACGTCAAGCTTCGCGTATTTGATCAGATGGCGCAGCATCCCATCTTGGATCTCTTGGCAGAAGGGTTATGCGTGACGGTGAATTCCGATGATCCGGCTTATTTCGGGGGGTATTTGACCGAGAACTTTTTGGCGCTGGAGGCGGCCTTAGGCTTATCTGAAAAAGCGTTGCGGCAACTGCTCGCCAACGGTGTTCGAAGCAGCTTCTTGCCCGAGGCGGAGCAAGCACGCTTGATCGATCAGCTTTGGTAATCGCCAAACGCTTTGAGTCCATGGATACCGCCATTCGGATAATGTAAGAAGAGCAGGTGTTGGAACCAACCGGCTGTCTCGAAGGTCTCGAAGTGGTGATAGGTATCGGGTTTGAGGGCCTGAAAGGGTAGCAAGGGTTGCCAGTGGCTGCTTTGCCTTTGGTCTAGTTGAATGATGAGCGCATCGGGCCACGGCTTACCCGGCTCGGCATAATGGCGGCCTTGCATATAGGCCTGAAAGTCATCCGGAACCACGCGCGCACCATTTTCCAGCTGTACCGACCATCGCGGTATCGATCGCATACTGTCGGTAAGGTCATGCGCTGGGCCCAAGCCAAATAGATGGCAAGAAAGCGGCGCATTTAATCGATGTAAGTAGGTGTCAACGACAAAGGCTTTTAGCGCGATAGGTTGATCAAAACTAAAGACAGCTTGTTCCCCAAAGCCAGAACGCGCCGACTCCCAACCCTTCATATGATCCTCGAGCCGATTGCCAAATACGGCGTCCTTAGGATGCCCGTAATGGTCATTGGAAACATGACTAATGCTGGCCTGCTCCAGCAGATTGATGGGCGACACGGGCTCGGTTATAGCCTCGCCAAAGAGCGCGACACGCGCAATGCCCCCCTCTTGGTGGCAAAGCACGCGGCAGCGCTCGGCTTGGGTCGGTGGAATCACAAAATGGTGCGGTTCATTCGGGCGCAGTATCTGATGCGACAGCACAATGACTTGGTCATCCGCATCCTCAAGGATCACGGTCACTTCGGGTACATGATTGCCGGTGAACCACCGAGTATCGATATCGATTTGGGTCACCACGCTACGCGTTTTGAGTCCCAAGCACAGGAAGTGACCTTTATTGGGCCGGAAGCGAAAGTGCTGCTGCGTCGGATAGATCTCGGTACCAATGTGTCGGTCGGTTTCAAATCCCCAATATTGCGCGCCCATATGGGTAAATTGACCCTGCCGATCCGGTGGGGTGATCCCTTGCGCCACTTCATGGGGGTTGGTAAAAGACGAGTCGCTGTACTCGATCAAAAAGCAGTCCAGTGCGTTCATGGCCGTATTTCAATCGGTCGATTTAAGGTTACCTCATCACAATTTGGGGTGTCACCATCAGCATCCACCACCAGAAAGTCCGCCGCCTCATTGAGGGCGACATTATAATGATGCCAGGTGCCGGGATGATAATTGATGCCTTGGCCGGGTTGACCGATAAACGCTTGAATCTGGTGCTCGAGCAAGGGCCCAGCGGGCGCCACCACAATAAGATAAGGCGACTGGCCGAGTGGGATGAACGCTTGGCTGGTCAGGGGGTGACGTTCCAGAGCATGCACCTTGCGCGGTAATAGCCAAGCCCTACTGCGAAAAATACTCAGGCAAGGCGCAAGGCCGGTGGCCTTGAGGGCAAGGTTCGCCAAGTTATTAAATCGCACGGTATGGCCTTCATTGATCGAGCGGATATCCGTGCAGTTCTCGGCAGAAATGAGGTCGCCAAAGGGCAAGAAAGCCTCGTGGGTGAGGGGTTCAGGCTTGAGGAAAGGTGACGTCATAGGATGGGTTGCTCGTGTTAAGTGCCAATATGCGGGTAGTCGTAAGGTTCGTTGGACATTCTACGGCAATCATTGAGGCGGCCTGCATCAAATACCCAAGTCCAACAAATTATAATCTTTAATGGCGGGTCGAAGGGCTTCCTCCCAGGTCATTGTATGGCCCTTGAGCGGCGCGTACGTATACGAGGGCTCATCCGGCCGGTGCTGGGCTCTAGCGGAGATGCCATAGGCAATCATTTTGGCCCGAACAAAAATG
>UPTG01003186.1_pt1 | contig 10594 bp, 13 predicted proteins | sample 2160121 | NCBI WGS metagenome assembly UPTG01 (sample SAMN06266255, study PRJEB28933) | marine metagenome | isolation source: Columbia River Estuary | place: USA:Columbia River Estuary, USA | collected 2014-07-27 | reverse complement strand
AAGAAGTTAATACGATAAGTTTGTTAGAAATGCGCCCCGTTTGTGAGCACTGTAACAAAGCATTACCAAACGATAGTGGTAAAGCAATGATTTGTGCTTATGAATGTACGTTTTGTAGCGCCTGTGTTGAATCCACTCTGAACCATAAATGTCCAAATTGTGGCGGAACTTTCGAAAAGCGTCCAGTAAAAAAAATTACTTAACTTTTTTATACAAAGGCACTAAATAGGAGACGTTGTACCCAAAACCTATCCCAAATTTTCCGCTGTCAAAAGTGCGTCCAAAGCCGGGAATATATATGTTTTCAAAATTATCGGGCTGTGTTTCATACAAACGTCTTTTCATTTGTAAATTAACTCCAATAAATAAATTCGTTAAAACTTCAGCTTTAAATCCAAACATAAGTTCAACCCAGCCAGTATTAAGCCCTGTAAACGTTTTTGGGTCTGCTATTTCTGTTGGTCCCCAAGTTTGACTGTTGGTATCATAAATCGTATAATTGTTTAAGGTTTGTTTGAAATTTGATATCCCAAAACGAAACCCAAAATAAACGAGGTTGTCCATGTCACCCCAGTTGTTGTGCATATTGTAATCACTACCAATTTTCAGGTAATTGCCCTCTGCAGTACTGTTTAAATAATCTGTTATCGAAGTACGTTCTTCTGTTCCAACTTCTCCAGCTATATAGAGTTTGTTTGAAATGCGGTAATCGCCATTGAGTTCAAACCCACTATAGTCTGATTCTAACAAAGTTCGTGTAATCTTACTTAGGTCGACCCCAAAACGGATCCCATATTTTTTTTTGATAACAAAACTATCAATTGTTGGAATACTATCTTGTTGTGCATGAAGATTCATACACATAATCATACATCCAACGAGGCTAATGAAATATTTTAACATGGATTTCATTTTCATTTGTTATATTGTAAATTATTATATCAGAGTTGCGCATCCATTGGTCAGAATCTTCTGTAATACTAAACGTAAGAATCTCAAAGTTTGTTTTGTATCCACATGCTCTTGAAAAATATACATTTTAAGTGTTATAGGTTATTTTTATTGTGTCGCGATTTCCACTTTCAACGCCGTCCACAACATCATAATTTTTAAAAAGTATAAATTCTGTCTCATTAGAACCATCAGTTTTTAAAGGGAGTGAAATCTTTGAACGTGTAAAAACTACTTCGTTATTGATTGGTACCCCCTCTGCATTTCCGCTATCCAAGCCACGCGCAAACAGTCCAGCAACTGCCAATACATTATCTGGGGCTGTAAGGTCATAAAACTCAATTACAAGTCTTGGTGTGGTCTGAACTGTATCAGCACAGATGTCATCTTTTTCACAGCTAAATATGACAATTAGAAATAAACAAAGAAACTGTTTCATAGCTTATTTTTTAGATTTACGTTTTTCCAAAAGTACAACATTTTCTACATGATGTGTTTGTGGAAACATATCAACGGCTTGTGTTTTACTAATAATATAGTCTGAATCGAGCATCGCCAAATCTCTTGCTTGTGTGGCACTGTTACAGCTCACATATACAATTTTTTCAGCACCAATTTCCAAAATTTGAGCAACTACATCTTTGTGCATTCCATCTCTTGGTGGATCTGTAATGATCACATCTGGATGTCCATGTGTTTCTATAAACTCTGTATTGAAAACAGTTTTCATATCGCCTACAAAAAAGTCTACATTATCAATTTTATTTAAAACAGCATTTTCTTTAGCAGCACTTATAGCATCTGGGACAGATTCTACACCAATAACTTTTAGGGCATTTTTAGCAACAAATTGAGCAATGGTTCCAGTGCCTGTATACAGGTCGTAAACTAATTCATTTCCAGTCAACCCTGCAAAATCACGCGTTATTTTGTACAGATTAAAGGCTTGATCTGAGTTGGTTTGATAAAAAGATTTTGCATTAATCTTAAAACGTAAGCCTTCCATTTCCTCAAAAATATGATCTCGACCGTGATAGCATATAACTTCTTGGTCATATATAGTGTCATTCGCTTTGCCATTGATAATATATTGTAGGGAAGTGATTTCTGGAAAGGTTGTTTTCAAATGGTCTAGCAGTGCAATTCTATTGGTCGCATCTTCTTTAAATAATTGAATAACAACCATCAACTCACCAATACTTGAATTTCTAATCATGAGTGTTCTTAGCACTCCTTTTTGTTGACGTGTATTAAAAAAAGGTATTTGATGTTCAATAGCAAAATCCTTAACGGCATTTCGAATAGCATTAGAAGGATCTCCTTGAAGCCAACATTTTTTAACATCTAATATTTTGTCCCACATTCCTGGAATATGAAACCCTAAGGCGTTGCGATCTCCTAGATCTTCAGTAGAAGCGATTTCTTCAACTGTTAACCATCGGCTGTCACTAAAGGAGAACTCCATTTTATTGCGGTAGAAGTATTGCTCTTTTGATCCCAAAATAGGAGTGATTTTTGGTAATTCTAAATGCCCAATTCGAGTCAGGTTATTAATAACTTCTTTTTCTTTATAAAAAAGTTGATGTGAATAGTCCATGTGTTGCCATTTACAGCCTCCACAGGTTCCAAAATGTTCACAAACTGCTTCTGTACGTTTATCAGAGTATTTATGAAATGTAATTGCTTTTCCTTCGTAATATCCTTTACGCTGCTTGAATGTTTGTACATCAACAACGTCACCTGGTACTGCATTTGGTAAAAATATTACTTTACCGTCCGGAGCCTTCGCAATGGTTTTGCCTTTAGCACCTGCATCTATGATATCTAAATTTGTAAATACTTTGTTTTTATTTCGTCTACCCATGAAGCAAAAATAGAATAAATGACAGCATAATTCTAAGAAATCTATTTAGAATTCTTAAATTGCATCACATTATGGATGATTTCTCTCCACTAAGAAGGAATAGTTATTTTATAAATTTTTTAATATCTAATTAAAATGGCTATTTTAAATCAGATTACACCAAAAGAAGCTATTAATTTAGAGCACCAGTATGGGGCTCACAATTACCATCCACTTCCAGTCGTATTGGCTAGGGGTGAAGGCGTTTATGTCTGGGATGTTGAAGGTAAACGATATTACGATTTTTTATCTGCGTATTCCTCAGTGAATCAAGGACATTGTCACCCAAGAATTGTAAATGCAATGATAGAGCAAGCACAAACGCTCACATTGACCTCACGAGCATTCCATAACGATAAATTAGGTCCTTATGAAGAGTATGTCACCAAATATTTTGGGTTTGACAAAGTTTTGCCTATGAATACGGGGGCTGAAGCTGTCGAAACCGCTGTTAAAATTTCTCGTAAATGGGCCTATGAAGTAAAAGGTATCCCAGAAGGAGAAGCACAAATTATCGTATGTGAAAACAACTTTCATGGAAGAACAACAACGATCATTTCATTTTCAAATGACCCAGTAGCACGTGAAAATTTTGGACCTTTTACCGACGGGTTTTTAAAAATACCTTACGATGATACCAATGCCTTAGAAAACACTCTAAAAAACAATTCGAATATCGCTGGTTTTTTGGTAGAACCTATACAAGGTGAAGCTGGGGTCTATGTGCCAACGGAGGGTTATTTAGCAAAAGCAAAAGCTTTATGTGAAGCTTATAACGTATTATTTATAGCCGATGAGGTACAAACTGGTATTGCACGTACAGGCCGCTTATTGGCTACTTGTGGTAATTGTGATTGTGCGCAAAAAGATTGTTCTGGAACTCCAGAAACAAAACCAGACATTTTAATTCTAGGAAAAGCTTTAAGTGGTGGCGTTTATCCGGTATCTGCCGTACTAGCAAATGATAGCATTATGAAAGTTATTACTCCAGGTTCACATGGAAGTACGTTTGGAGGAAACCCTATTGCAGCAGCCGTTGCTATGGCAGCATTGGATGTTGTTAAAGATGAGCAACTTACCGATAATGCAGATGGACTTGGAAAGTTATTTAGATCTCTTTTGAATGACTATATAGCTACGAGTAAAATTGTAAAACTAGTCCGTGGAAAAGGATTGCTAAACGCGATCGTTATTGATGATCATGAAGACAGTGATACTGCTTGGAATATTTGTTTGAACCTTAGAGATAACGGTTTGTTAGCCAAACCTACTCATGGAAATATCATTCGTTTTGCACCTCCATTGGTAATGAATGAAGAACAGCTGATAGACTGTGTTAATATAATTATCAAGACTTTAAAGAATTTTGAAAACTAAATAGGTTTTAAAATTTACACCAGTTATACTAAAAAAACCACTCCATAGTTGGAGTGGTTTTTTTATTTAGTAAACATGAAGTAGTTGCTATCTTAAAAATAACATATTTAACCAGCGTTCTTGAAATGCATCATAACCATTTTTATATATCCATATAACTGCTAAACCAAAGTAAATTAGATTCACAGCTAAAGATATGAGAGCAGCTATTCTAGCAAGTTTCATAGTTCCTAAAGATCCTGTAAATCCTAGCAAGTTTTCTTTTGCTTTTTTAATTTTTTGATTGGCTTTATAAAAAGCTACAACAGAAAAAATAATTCCAACACCACCAAAACAGGCAGTAATTAAACTTACAAAAGATAGCATAAAAATAGGGGTACTAATTAAGCGTGTTTTCATAGATAAGAGGCTTTTTGTCCCCATTATCAACGTCATACCATTTAATAAATGGTATAGTAGGTAGTTGTTTTTGGGGTGTTAATAATCATAAATGTACTAAAAAAAAACAACCCCTTCTAAAATTTAAAAGAGATTGTTTTTTGTTGACAAAGGCATTTCTAAATTTTACAACAGATACTCAGTACTTATAAAATTGGATTTACTAGATTCTAATAAATCTTTTAGAATAGCTTTATTCATTTCATTTTCTTTTGTCGCCACAAAGGTTCGTATTGAAAATGATCTTAATGCATCACGTACACTCAAAGTGCTAAATGCGGAGTCTTTTCTTCCTGTAAAGGGAAACACATCGGGCCCCCGTTGACAAGAACTATTTAAGTTTACTCGACACACAAGATTGACAAGTACATCAAATAAAGGTGCTAAAGTGTCTGCATTTTCGCCAAAAACACTTACCTGTTGTCCGTAATTGGATTCTGCCATATCGTCTAATACTTGCTGCACATCTGTAAAAGTAATGATTGGAATAACAGGTCCAAATTGCTCTTCTTTATATACGTCCATATCTTTAGTTACTGGATACAGTACTGCAGGGTAACTATAGTTTTCTGAAAGCTGACCTCCTTTTGAATTCAAAATTTTTGCTCCTTTTGATTGTGCATCTTTGATTAACTCCTGAATATACGCAGGTTTGTTAGGTTCTGGAAGTGGCGTCAGTTGAACGCTTTCTTCCCAGGGATTTCCAAATTGGAGAGCATCAACTTTTTCACAAAAACGTCTGTTAAATTCTTCGGAAATGCTTTCATGTACATAAAGTATTTTTAGTGCAGTACAGCGTTGTCCGTTAAAAGAAAGCGTTCCAGCAATACATTCGTTGATTGCAAGGTCTAAATTGGCATCAGGTAATACGATTCCGGGGTTTTTGGCTTCTAGGCCTAAAACAGAGCGTAGGCGGTTAGCTTTTGGGTGACTATTTTGTAAGGCATTGGCGGAACTACTATGTCCAATTAACGCAAGAACATCTATTTTTCCAGTTTCCATTATGGGAGTTGCTAAGACACGTCCACGTCCATATAATACATTGACAACTCCTTTTGGAAAGCTATTTTGAAATGCTTCTAAAAGAGGAGATAACAATAAAACTCCCAGTTTTGCAGGTTTAAACACTGTAGTATTCCCCATAATAAGTGCAGGAATTAGCAAAGCAAAGGTTTCATTTAAAGGATAATTGTAAGGGCCTAAACACAATACGACTCCAATAGGCCCACGTCTAATATGTGCATACACTCCAGAGTGTTTCTGAAATTTAGCAGAATTTCGATCCAGTTGCTTGTAGTCGTCTATGGTATCGTATATGTAATCAACTGTACGGTCAAACTCTTTTTGTGAATCAGCAAGGTTTTTTCCAATTTCCCACATCAAGTATTTTACAACTGTAGCACGTTTGGTTTTCATTTGCTCTGCAAATTTCTCCATACAGGCGATGCGATCGCCTACTTTCATGGTAGGCCATTCGCCTTGTCCATTATTATATGCGTTTGATGCGGCGTCTAAAGTTTCTAAAGCTTCCGTCTTTGTAAGTTCAGGAACGCTTCCTAAGAGTGTTGGCTGGTAATTCTCAGTAGATGAAATGGTTGAATAGACTTCGGTCATTTTTCCAGACCATTCTTTTATTTCGCCATTTACCAAATAGGTTTTTTGCTCAACAAGCGTATTAATTTTGTAAGCTTCAGGAATGTTTTTAAAAGTCATGTAATTGGTCGTTAGTTTGTTTGATAAAACTAATAAATTATTATGCTTAAATATCCTAATGAAACGTTAATCTTGGTTAAAAAGCTGTTTAGTGAAAGGGGATCAGTAAATTTATTTAATAATATAATAGAAATCACCCCCTAAATATTTAGGGGGTGACAATTGAATTAAGAATTTTTTTCTATTTCTGCCATTATTTCCTGCCATTTTTCTAAACTCTCATCAAAGCCTCCAGAAAAAATCAGATATACTACATATATTAAATATAACACATTGATAATTAGTGATACTAAGGCAACAATTTTTGCAGTATTCATTGCGTTTAGATTCCCATCATAGTCATCAGGATTTTCTGTAGCATTTTTAACTTTGTTGTTTGCTATTATGAAAGCAGGACCAGATAATAAAAATCCGAGGCCGCCAAAGCAGCAGCAGAGTAAACCTACAATACTTAGCACATAGATGATGGTGGTGTTTAATTGTTTTTTCATTTCATTTAATTTTAGAGATGTTTAATGGTGTAGCTAATTATTATGGTCGCAATTGATGTAATTGACAGCCAATTGATTCCTTTTCTATAATTTTTGAATCTATAAAACCTAGTGAGTATTAAATATACTAACAGTATCAATAAAGGGTATATGGCTGCATACATAAAAAAGGCATCAATGAAATGACCTTTCCATATTAAAACTAAAGATCTTTGAAAGCCGCATCCCATGCATTCAAACCCAAAAAGAGTTTTGCTTAAACATGGAATCATATAATTTTCTAAAGCCATTGCTTGTATTTTCGAATAGGATTTTCAAATTAAGAGAAATATTTTTGAAATAAAAAATGGTTATTGCTATTTGTCATAAATTCAAAAGCTGTAATTTTGATTTTTACACAATAAGAGATGTCAAAACGTAATCTTTATTATACCTGTTTGATATTAGGTGTTTTTCTTGTAATTTTCACAGAATTTCAAGACACTCCTGATTTGATGCTACAAATAGGTGGATTTTGTTTATTGATGCTTTCTTTATACCAGTTGTCTAAAGGAATCAAAGAGTTACCAACAAAAGATTTTTATGTTGAAAATGAAGAAGAAGAATGAAATTTGAAATCAATGATACGGTAGCCGTTTTGGATGATGATTTGTCAGGAGTGATTTCCAAGATTGAAGGCTCGGAAATTACGGTAGCGACTACAAATGGGTTTGAGTTAAAATTTCAAGCGAATGAGTTGGTTAAAATCAAAGACCCTCGAATGATGAGTAGTTCGCTATTTTTAAATAAGTCTCTGGAAAGTGTTTTATCTGAAAAGGCAACCAAAAAACGTACAAACCCTCCCAAAGTTTCCTCAAAGGAACGTGCACAACCAGCCATGGAAGTCGATTTGCATATCAACCAATTAGTTAAGAATTCTCGGGGGATGCAAAATCATGAGATGCTTAATTTGCAGATTGAAACCGCCAAACGTCGTTTGGAGTTTGGGTTTCAAAACCGCATTCAACGCATTGTGTTTATTCATGGAGTAGGAGAAGGAGTCCTGAAGTTAGAACTGGAGTATCTTTTCAAGCGTTACGAAAGTTTAAAATTTTACGATGCTAATTACCAAAAATATGGACAGGGGGCGACCGAAGTTTATATTTTTCAGTCAAAAACATCTTAATAAGTTATTGTTTTTCGTAAGTCCCTAATTCAAAGCTGTCAGTTGCTAAGATTGATAAATCGATATTTTCTAAAGTGACATTGATTTTAAATGTGCGAGTAAACTCGTTGGCTCTCACAAAATTAACTGCGTAAGTATCCGAAACAGTATCATCCAGAAATCGTGCGACTGCCGCTCCCGTGGCTAAGTCATCAAATAAATTACCATTATTGTTTTGATCTTCAAAATACGTAAGTGTGCCATCATTGTCATCGTCCGTATCCAAATAATCTGGAGTGCCGTCACCATCTGTATCTTGGGCATCCGAAAGATCACCATCGTTATTGGGATCTGGTCTTTCGTTTAGTGTGGGCACATTATCTCCATCATCGTCACTATCTTTGTAGTTTTCAATGCCGTCACCATCAGAATCTCCAACAAATTCTAGGTCATTTGGAACGCCATCATTGTCATCATCTATAAAAGTTGATATAAAATTAGCGGTACCGTTGTTTGCTGTATAACTATTGTTTACAGAAACATTGGCATCTGGAATGTCTTCACAAATATAGTTGTTAGGGTCTCCTGTGTAGGTTCTGTATATGAATTTTACACTGGAATTATTTATGGACATTGATTCCATACTGCCAGAAACTACAGGGTTAAGAATCCTGTCTGCCTGTGCATTGTTTGGAAATAAAAGTGTGAGCGATTCAAAAGGGTTCTCTTTAGTGTCGTACAAAATATAATTATTTGATGCAGCACTTCCACAAAGTGTGAGATTTTTGTCAAAATCTAATTCAACATTCAAAACATCTCCATCGTTACAAGATAAAAGAAAACTACAACAACATAGTAAAATTAATAAAGATCGCATGCCAAACATATTTTGACAAAAATACAGGATTTGTTAATTAGTTTGAATATAATTTGCTAATAATTTTATTTGGTTATTTTTGTATCAAACAAAAGCTACATGGGTTCAATTTATTTAGATAATGCGGCGACTACTCAAGTAAGAGACGAAGTAATCGATACGATGGCTTCAGTGCTGAAATCTAATTATGGCAATGCTTCTTCAACACACGGTTTTGGGCGTTCTTCAAAATCAATTATTGAAAGTTGTCGTAAACGCATTGCCTCTCATTTTAATGCGTTGGCTTCTGAAATCATTTTTACATCTGGAGGGACTGAGGCTGATAATTTGGTTTTGAAATCTGCGGTTAAAGATTTGAAGGTAACGCATCTCATTACTTCCAAAATAGAACACCATGCCGTTCTGCATACAGTGGAACAATTGGCATTAGATTATAAGATTAAAGTTAGTTATGTTACTGTTTTAGCAGATGGTACTATTGATTATTCACATCTTGAAACTTTGTTAGATTCAACAGAAAAAACCTTAGTATCATTGATGCACATCAATAATGAAATAGGTACTATTTTAGATATTCAAAAAGTAGCAAATTTATGCAAGTCTAATAATGCTCTTTTTCATAGCGATTCCGTACAATCTGTTGGACATTACCATTTGGATTTACAAACAATACCCATTGATTTTTTAGCCGCCAGTGCTCATAAATTTCACGGACCTAAAGGGATTGGTTTTGTATTTATTCGAAAAAACTCAGGACTTAAACCCTTAATTCATGGAGGAATGCAAGAAAGAGGTGTTCGTGCGGGAACTGAAAGTATTCACGATATTGTGGGCTTAGACGAATCGTTGGCATTATCCTATCAAAATTTAGAGGTTGAAATGACTCAAGTAAAGGCTCTAAAAACATATTTTGTAGAAAAATTAAAAACAACTATTGATGGCGTTAAATTTAATGGTTGTTGTAGTGATTCTAATAAGAGTACTTACACACTTGTAAATGTATGTTTACCTGTTTCAGAAGCGAACGCCCCCATGTTTCTATTTCAATTGGATTTAAAAGGGGTAGCATGTTCTAAAGGGAGTGCTTGTCAGAGTGGAAGTGATAAAGGTTCTCATGTATTATCGCAAATTCTTTCTGAAGCTGATCTAAAAAAGCCATCTATACGATTTTCTTTTAGTATTTATAACACTAAAGAAGAAATTGATTCGGTTGTAGAAACATTAAAAACCTTAATAAATCCAGCAATTTCTTAAAAGCGCATTCCTAATCTGACATTAAATACTCTCGGAGTTAAATAGTTAGGGATTGAGTATTGGCGTTTAGAGTATACATCTCTTACCCATGTATTTGTGATGGAGTTTTGAACATCAAACATGTTAAAAATCTCTAAACCAATTGACAATTCTTTGAATGGTTTACGCCATCCTTTTTTATTTGAATCTTTAGCATCTACAATCACATAGGACATTCCAACATCGGCGCGTTTATAATCGGGTAAACGACTTTGGTAATTGTAAGGACTGGCATAACTAGGAGAGCCACCAGGGACACCTGTATTGTACACCAAGTTTAGGTACATTTTCATTTTTGGAAGTTTTGGCACATAATCCTGAAAAAGAATTCCAAATTTTAACCGTTGATCTGTTGGGCGTGCAATAAACCCTTGACCATTAATGTTTTCTTCTGTTTTTAGATATCC
>UPTG01003183.1_pt1 | contig 10599 bp, 12 predicted proteins | sample 2160121 | NCBI WGS metagenome assembly UPTG01 (sample SAMN06266255, study PRJEB28933) | marine metagenome | isolation source: Columbia River Estuary | place: USA:Columbia River Estuary, USA | collected 2014-07-27 | reverse complement strand
GGCGGGTTTATTGTTTGCCGTTAAATCAATGCTGTAGAGCTTCCTTAGCGCGGCGGTTCTTATCATGGCCGTTCATATCTGCTGTTTACGTGATATATTTCTCATTCTTCTACCGCTTACAGTCCCCCTGTAAGCGGTATTGAGCGTATAATCTAGCTATAATTCTTTTTCTTCGATCTCTCATTTATAGGTACTCTTTTGTCCGATCATATATCCGATGCCACCACCGATCTTAACCCTTCATCTAGCTGCCTTGGCTTTGATGACTTCTGTAATCTATTAATGCCTTATGGCGCGCTCAATAGTCCAGCCGAATTACACGGCCTGTTGTGCGGCAAGCTATGCGGTGGCGCAAAACTGACTCGTGATGATTGGCTACAAGCCGCGTGGGAGTTTTTAGATCTTACTGATACCCCCGACGGACAAGCCCAAGACGAAGTGGCGATGTTGCTAGACGTGACTATGCAACAGCTCACTTCGGGTATGTACGATATGCAGTTATTACTGCCAGAAAATGATACTGATTTAGACCAAAGAACACAGGCATTGGCTGAATGGTGTCATGGCTTTTTAGGTGGCTTTGGCACTGCGGGTATCGACCCAGATAAAACCTTCACCAGCGATGCCGCCGATGCGCTACGTGATATGGCTGCTATTGTACAAGCCGCTGTAAGCGATGAAGAAGACGAAGAAGAACAAGAAAAAGACTATTCGGATTTGATTGAATATGTACGTATGGCGGCGATGCACTTTTATGCAGAGCATCATATTAATGAAGATGATTTACCTACGGTGCATTAAGAGATAAATTAAAAGGCACATTAGCAACACGTCATTCCGCTGAAAAGCGGAATCTATAGTGGTCTACCACTAATATTCTATCTGCTTGCAGAACCATTATGTATAACGACTTATGACTCAAATAGCTCAAATCACTAAACAAGAATTTTCCCGTCGCCGTAAAGCCTTAATGGAACATATGGCGCCTAACAGCATCGCTATTTTACCAGCAGCAAGTGAAAAAATTCGCAATCGTGATGCGCATTATGCTTATCGTCAAGAGAGCGACTTTTATTATTTAAGTGGCTTTCCTGAACCAGAAGCCGTGTTGGTGATTATTCCTGGGCGCGAACATGGTGAAACGATTGTGTTTTGTCGTGAAAAAAATCGTGAGCGTGAAATATGGGACGGCTATCGTGCAGGGCAAGAAGGCGCGTGTGAACAATACGGTGCAGACGATGCATTTCCTATTGGCGATATTGATGAAATTTTACCGGGGCTATTAGAGGGCCGCGAACTAGTTTATTATTCGCTAGGACGCGACCAACAATTTGATCAGCAGGTGATGGGTTGGGTGAATAGCTTGCGAGAAAAAGCACGCTCTGGCGCTACTCCACCGGGCGAATTTCTTGACCTTGATCACATCGTCCACGACTTACGTTTATTTAAAAGTGCTGCCGAAATACGCATCATGCGTAAGGCTGCTGAAATTTCTGCACAAGCTCATAGCCAAACCATGACCGTGTGCGCTGCGGGAAAATACGAATACGAGTTAGAAGCCGAATTATTACATAGCTTTATGAAAGCCGGTTCGCGCTCTCCTGCTTACACTACCATCGTGGGCAGCGGCAGTAATGCCTGCATATTGCACTACATTGAAAATACGCGCCAAATGAAAAACGGCGAACTCGTGCTAATTGATGCCGGTTGCGAAATAGAACATTATGCATCGGACATTACACGCACCTTTCCTGTAAATGGAAAATTTACCGACGAACAAAAAGCGATTTACCAAATTGTTTTAGACGCACAAGAAGCAGCAATAAAAGTCGCTACCGTAGGCCATCATTGGAACGAACCTCACGAAGTATCAGTCACTGTTATCACTCAAGGCTTATTAGATTTAGGTTTATTAAGTGGTGAGCTAGAGACATTGATTAGCGAGATGGCGTACAAGCGGTTTTATATGCATCGCATTGGCCATTGGTTAGGTATGGATGTGCATGATGTAGGTGATTATAAAATTGAAGGCGAATGGCGCGCACTAGAGCCGAATATGGTGATGACCGTAGAGCCGGGTATTTATATTTCTCCTGATGATGAAACCGTCGCAAAAAAATGGCGTGGTATTGGTGTACGCATTGAGGACGATGTATTAATAACTAAAGGTGGCAACGACGTATTATCAAAAGACGTGCCTAAAACCATTGCTGATATCGAAGCACTTATGGCGAGATAATCATGACCGTGATCAACGTCGCAAAAGGCACTTCTATTTTTCGTTCCGACAATCAACATATTACGATTGTTGGGGGTGGTATGGTTGGATTGAGTTTGGCGTTGATGTTGGCGAAGCGTTTGCCCGATGCTATCGCGGTTTCCCTCATAGAAAAATTTCCCTTTCCTAGCGTCGAACAAAAAAAAGAAAGTTTTGTAGAAAAAATCCACCAAGCTAGTTTCGATGCTCGCTCTACCGCTATCAGTGCCGGTAGTGCAGCATTGCTCGCCAGTATTGATTGCTGGGGTGCATTAGTTGCTCACGCGGAAGCCATTAATACTATTCATATTTCTGATCGTGGTCACTACACCAGCACGCAGCTCAATGCTCAAGAGCAAGAAGTTGATGCGCTAGGTTATGTCGTTGAAAATCATTTTTTAGGCCATTGCCTATTACAGCAGCTGCAACAATCTCGTGTAAAAGTGATTGCGCCAGCGATAGTTGAGCGTTGCCAATTTACACAGCAAGATGTAAAAATACTATTAGCAGCAGAAAATTCTAACAATGAAAGTGAACAACAAATCATAGCGACAGACTTATTAATTATTGCCGATGGTGCAGATTCACCTTTATGTCGTTCAATGGGTATTGATTCACATAAGAAAAATTATCAGCAGTCGGCAATTATTGCCAACGTCGCATTAGATAAGCCACATAAGGGCATTGCTTACGAACGCTTTACCGATCAAGGGCCACTCGCTTTGCTGCCACTTTCCGATTGTGAGCAGCAACATCGCGCGGCGCTAGTGTGGACGCGAAACAATGAAGAGGCGAATCGTTTGGCGTCTGTTTCAGATGGCAACTTTCTCAATGAATTGCAGCAAGCGATGGGGCACCGTGCGGGAAAGCTAACGCATATTGGTGAACGAAACATGTATCCCTTAACATTGGTGCAGTCAAGTGAGCAGGTGCGATCACGTGTGGTTGTCATGGGCAATGCCGCACATTTTTTACACCCCGTTGCAGGACAAGGTTTTAACTTGTCGTTACGAGATTGCGCGACCTTGGTTGATGTGCTGGTTGATGTGCTGGTCGAGGCGTTGACAAAAAATAACCGCGTGAATAAACAGAATATCAACACGTGTATAGATATAGGTGAGCTAGCTATTTTACAGCGTTATTTGTCTCGTCGTGAAGCCGATCAACATCGCACTATTGCGTTGACTGACACAATGGTAAAAACATTTTCATCTACCGAATTATCACGTTCTGTTTTTAGGCAGATGGGCTTGTTGGGTTTGAACGCGATGCCAACCGCCAAAAAAATACTCGCCAAACAAATGATGGGCATGGTATGAGTCAGCCAGTGGAGAAAACGCATTCAACATCCCACTACGATATTATTGTAGTGGGAGCAGGGTTGGTTGGTGCGAGCTTTGTCGCTTTATTAGCAAAATGGCAAGCAGATAAAAATAATGCGCCACTACGCATCGCATTAATTGATGCGGGTAATAAGCCATCACCTCCAAGCTTGGAAGTGAATGCCCCACAATTTGATCCGCGCGTTGTGGCGTTAACACATGCGTCACAATCCGTGTTTGCTTCTTTAGGTTTATGGGAAAAAATTCAAACGCAGCGTGCATGTGCTTATACTAATATGCACGTATGGGATCACGACGGCACCGCCAATATCCAGTTTTCCGCAGAAGAAATACAGCAGCAACATTTAGGTCATATTGTTGAAAATAGCATTTTGCAATGTGGCTTATTGGATTATCTAGAAGAGCACAGTAGCGTTACTGTTGTGCGTGGTATAAAAGTAGATAGTATTGAAAAAGAGAGTGTTATTGTTGACGGCACCGCTGATAATTCTGCCAGTAATAAAGAAGAAAACGCATCAGCAACCACGCTATTATGTGACAATGGCACACGTTTATCAGCTGATTTAATCGTGGCAGCCGACGGCGGCCAATCGACTATTCGTCGCTTAGCGAATATGGATACCCGCGAATGGGATTATCATCATAAAGCCATTGTCGCGACCGTACACACATCACAATCCCACCAATTTACTGCATGGCAAAATTTTTTGCCCTCAGGTCCGTTGGCTTTTTTGCCGCTCAATCACCCATCAGAAAAATATTGCTCTATTGTGTGGTCATTAGAAAGCGAGCAAGCGGATGAAATGATGGCACTAAACGACGATGAGTTTTGTCACGCTGTGAGTCGTGCGCTGCAACATCGTTTAGGTGATGCGGTTTCTGTTAGTCAGCGTTACTGCTTTCCACTACATCAGCGTCATGCAATTCATTATGTCAGGGATAATATTGTATTAATGGGCGATGCCGCACACACGATTCATCCTCTGGCTGGACAAGGAGTGAATCTTGGCTTGCTTGATGCGCAAGCATTAGCCCAAGAAATTATCCGTGGCGTTGAGCGTGACCTCGCTGTTAACGAGCCTTCCATATTACGCCGCTACCAACGCCAACGAAAAGCCAATAACGTAGAAGTCATGTTGTTAATGGAAGGCTTAAAACGTTTATTCGGCCATAAAAATATCGCCGTACGTTGGTTGCGTAATCTAGGGTTAAAAAAAGTGAATGATTTTACATTATTAAAAAACTGGTTAGCTAAGCAAGCGATAAAATATAAATAACCAATATACATTACTAACTATTCGAGAAAAAAATGAATAACTCAAGTCCGTGGAATATCACCAATAGTATCTTTGCCTGTGTAGTAGCCTTGGCAGCTCTTGTTTGGTTAATACAGTTTCATGCCTTTGGTATTAGTATGGGTGTTTCAGGTTTTTGTATTACTTACTTTTTATTTAAACGAAATCGTTGGGCATACTTTGCTGCTGCGATTTGGTATTTTGGTTTGTTACGGATTGCTATGGATGATGGTTATGCTTTTCACGGCGACTACGGTTCTTATGTTAAGTTACCTTATGTGATCGGCATTATCATTGCTATTGTTTTACATGAAAAGGTAGCGATTAAGTGTAAGAAGTCTGATGCTGAAGAAAGCGTTAATATACCTGATTAGCGGGTGTTGTTGTATTTGTTGCTTTAGGTAGTAAGTTGAATCTAAACGGATGAATAAAAAGAGGGTATTACCTTTGGTCTATGAAATAGAATTTCCTGCTGAGGCGGAGATTAATGGAAAGGAATCGCAGTCCTATTTTAGGGATTCTTTCAAGTTTAGGACAAATAAAACAAACCTAGGCGCAAAAAACGTCTATCACAGTATCTTCGGTTTTTTACCCGCGCCAGTTCAGTGGGCCTTGAAGATAAGAAATGCGATTGTGAAGTTTTTTGGTTTTTCGGCAAGTAATACCGAAATGAGCTTGCCTCTGGAAGATATAGTCGCAGGTAAAAAAGCGGGTTTCTTAACAATAGATGCCGTGTCGGAGACCGAAGTGATCTGCAGTGCCTATGAGCCAAACATGGATATGTGGCTATCGATATTAAAGTTATCCGAGCATGAATTCGCCGTATCTACATTGGTCAATTTAAAAACGACGTCGGGTAAGTGTTATATGAATCTCATCAAGCCATTTCATAAGCTTGTTGCCAAATATTGCATTAAACAAGCATTGAAGTCGGGTCGGATATGATTTGCCTAACTATATTGAATTAGGCTTTTTTGTTTCCTCCAAATAAAAAAATAGCCCCTCTTTTTCTTCTTCACTCAACTCTTCCATTCTTTCCATATTTTTCTGTGGAATATCCTCAGGACTATCGACGTTTTCCAATACAGCAGTCAAACTCGCTTCCCGTAAAATGTGAATGAGTGGAAAGGGTGAACGATTAGTTAAATTACTTGGTTCGTCTAATGTTGCACCGGCAAAGCAATAATTGGGGTGAAAACTCGCGAGTTGAAAGGTGCCTTTCCACCCTTCCTGTTTCAGCTTCCGCTCTGCTTCCGATAGAAAAAATTGATAATCGTAAAAGTCTTTTAATAGATTCGGCACGATAATAACGGTGGTTTCACATTTATCGATAGCCGTATCAGCGAGTAATTGTATTTCTGCTATAGTTTTTCCGAGCAACACATCTTCGTTATTGGCCTCACATACAATAAAACGAATCGTGTTTTCCCGTGCAGGTTTATGCGCGAAAGGGCAGAGATTTAAACCTAATACGACACTTTCAAACCAAAAGCGTGTGAGTTGTTCAGGAGATAACTGACTGGTGAGCATAGCGATAAATAATAATAAAAGTGGAAGATTATGATATCACTTTTAGCGGAAGGTGGTTTTAATGATTAGCCTTGAGGTATTGATCTCCGTAGAGATAACAGCGAAGCACATTCTTTGAAAACCAGAATCTACTTTGCTGCTATCTAGATAACTTACTAGGTGATTTAGGTTATTTTGACAACCATTTTTCTAAATCATCTGCAGTGCCTATCAGTTCACCATCAATAAATACTTGTGGTACCGTGCCTGCGCCAGTGACGGCGGCTAGCGAGCTATAAGTAATCCCTTTGTCACCTAAGACAATTTCTTCGTACTTGTAACGGTTATCCGTTAAGGCTTTTTTCGCGCGCAAACAATGTGGGCATCCTGGCTTGGTAAATAGTGTTACGCGTTTAGGTAGTGATGCCTTAGGGTTGATATGGTTTAGCATGGTGTCTGCATCACTCACATCAAAAGGGTCGCCCGGTACGTCGGCTTCGATAAACATTTTCTCAATAATCCCGTCTTTAACCAGCATGGAATAGCGCCATGAGCGATTGCCAAAACCAATATCATTTTTACCTACCAACATGCCCATGCCGTCACTGAACTCACCGTTGCCATCAGGGATAAAAGTAATGTTGTCGGCATGTTGATCGGCTGCCCATGAGTTCATTACAAAGGTATCATTAACCGATAGGCATACAATGCTGTCTACGCCTTCAGCATTAAATACCGGCGCAAGTTCGTTATAACGGGGTAAATGAGTGGATGAGCAGGTGGGTGTAAATGCACCCGGTAGTGCAAATAGCACAACGTTTTTACCTTTAAAGATGTCATCGCTAGTCACATCGACCCACTGATCGCCTTGGCGAGTACGGAAAGTAACATTAGGTACTTGTTGGCCTTCTTTATTTTCTAACATAATATTAATCCTGAAGAGTGTTAAGCAGTTGAGTTACTATAGTGAATAAACAGAATAGTGTGTATTCAATTAAATGAATAGTTTTAATAGTTTATTTTAATGGCTGTTTTAGTATGCCCCATTTTTTGCTCAGAGTATAAAGATGCTAATCTACTTTATTAATAGCGTATTAATCGCTAGCGCGGTATTAATACATTACGAAATACTGCGCTGGATATCTTTGCTGATTCCGCGTCTTAATATTCGCCCGCGCTTGCGAGTGCTGTTAGGCGTGTTTGGTGCGCTAACCGCTCATGTGACACAAATTTGGCTGTTTGGTATCGCATACTATTGGCTTGCTGCCTATGGAAAGCTTGGCGACTTAATTGGTAACACCAGTGGCTCGCTAATGGATAGTGTGTATTTTTCATTTACCACCTATACCTCTTTGGGTTTTGGCGATATTGAGCCTATAGGCGATTTACGCTTTTTAGCGGGGTTAGAAGCCTTAACAGGACTGGTGCTTATCGCATGGACGGCTTCTTTTATGTATCTAGAAATGAGTAAATATTGGAAAGGTAACCGCTAGCTTAGTAAGTGAGCAAGCACTTGCTCCTCTATGATTTTTTCTCTTAACCAGTCGTTAGCCTTGCCTGATTGCGATGGTTTCCAGCTCATATAAAACGGATTAAAGGAGTGCTCCGCTTCGGTATCTAAATTGACAAGCTGTCCTGTTTCAAACATGGGATCTGCTAAATAGCTTGGTAAATGGCTAATGCCTACACCGTGACCCAAAGCCGATACTTTTTGTTGTAAATTACTCACCGATAAGGTTTGCCTAATACCTAATAAGCCCACATTACGCTGGGGTAGATAGCTTGCGCTATCGTTGACAAAGATATGTGTAAAATCTTTCAATTGTTCCCTATTGATTGGTTGAGCCAATTGCGCAGCAGGGTGATCTGGACTGCAACAAAGCCGCATATGTAAATTGCCCAAACAGTGCCGTTGGCAGTTGGCGCCGGCAGGTTCATCACCGCTTACACCAATAATTAAATCGGCTCGATCAGAGGTTAAGGCCTCCCAGCTTCCGCTAAGCGCTTCATCTATTACTTGAATGTGAAGCCAAGGTTGTTGCTGCTTGAGCTTGTTAAGCAGCGGCCAAAATGGCTCACAAGGAATAATCGTATCTACCACAATACGTAGGTGGCTCTCCCAGCCCGTTTCTGTTTGCTGTGCCTGCGCCTCCAATTGCTGCACTTGACGCAGGATTTCTCGCCCCTTTTCTAGCATCAACTTACCCGTAGGCGTTAACTTTGCTCGCTGTTTATTTCGATCAAATAATTTGACATTGAGTTGTTCCTCCAGCTTTTTAATGGTGTAAGTAATCGCCGAAGGAACACGAAATAGCTCTTCGGCTGCGGCAGCAAAACTGCCTTTACGGTCAATAGCATCAAGGGCTTGGAGAGCTTCTAGAGGAATCATATAGGTATTCGATAATAGAGTAAGAGTAGGTATTCAAAATATTTGAACATCTACTGCAAATTAAATCAATTTTCTTTTATGTCAGCCCCGCTATAGTGTCAACCACTCCTTGCAGCATTAGAGAAAAGAAATAAACAAGGGCATCCAGACAAGCTAATATAAATAGTGAATTAATAAAAGAGATAAGGGTAAACACATGAATATAGCAACAATACTACGAACAGAAGATCAATGGGCGAGCTTAGCTTTACGCATTCCAGTGGGCATTATTTTAGTCGCACATGGCGCACAAAAACTATTTGCGTGGTTTGGTGGTTACGGCCTAGAAGGCACGGCACAATTTATGGCGTCACAAGGTTTGGAACCCGGTTATCTCATGGCTTTATTGGCGGGTAGTGCTGAGTTTTTTGGTGGCATTGCATTGATTCTAGGGTTGTTAGTGCGCCCTGCGGCAGCGGTATCAGCTTTCACTATGTTAGTAGCCGGTATTGTGGTGCACAGCTCATCGGGCTTGTTCTTATCCAATGGTGGGTTCGAGTTTGCCTTGGCATTATTTTCTATCACATTGGCACTGGCTTTTTTGGGCGGCGGTAAATTGTCCCTTGACCAAGTGTTGACTAAAAAATGGATGCAATAAAATTTTTGGCAGCGTAATAAAAAAATCAATTAGAAGAACAATGAACAGGATATAAAATCATGTCAAATAATATATTACAAATCGATTCCAGCGCACGCATGGGAGACTCTTTATCAAGAAAAATCACACAGTATATCGCCGGCACATTATCCGGTTCGTCAGCGAATATTGCTCACCGCGATTTGGCACAAACAGAATTAGAGCTTGTGACGGATGCACACATCAGTGCGTATTACACCAAGGAGGATGAGCGTAGTGATGAACAAAAGCAGTTGCTCAGCTTATCTGACGAACTCATTGGTGAATTAAAAACAGCGAATACGTTAATTATTGGTGCGCCGATGTATAACTTTTCTGTACCAGCGGCATTAAAAGCATGGATAGACTTAGTGTGCAGAGTAGGCGAAACATTTGTATACGGGAATAACGGGCCTGAAGGTTTAACCCATGTTGAGCGTGCTTTTATAGTGATCTCGGCAGGCGGTACTGCTATCGGTAGCCCAGTGGATTTTTCTAGCGCTTACTTAACTCAGGTATGTCGTTTTATAGGCATTAATAATATTCACATTATTGATGCCTCTGGATCTAAGCGTGATCCCGATACGCTGTTGGACTTTGCCAAAAACCAAGTTGATAAAGTCTTATCGTAAATTAACATCCGTATTATTATAGTCACGGCATGATTCACTCCACGCGTATTGTGCCAGAAGGACCGTTGTTACATTTAGGTGAGCACATAATAGATTGTCACTGTTTGATTAATATGGTGCTTGGTCTTAAATCTTACATGTTATCCTGTAAGTGATGATTATTTGATAAGAAAGGGTTTCATCATAAGTCTATTTTGTATTCCACTACGAGTGGCGCATGGTCTGAAAAACGTTCCTCTTTGTAAATAAGATCAGACCCAGCCACTACTTTATCTTTTAAACCCTTGCTAACGATATGGTAATCAATGCGCCAGCCAGTATTATTGGCCCATGCTTGCCCGCGGTTAGACCACCAAGTGTATTGATGTTCTTCTTGATTGATTACTCTGAAAGCATCTACAAACTGTAAGTTGTCGTTACGCAGGCTATCTTCTTCGTTTAACAGCCAATCCATCCATGAGCGTTCTTCCGGCAAGAAGCCTGAGTTTTTTTGGTTGCCCCGCCAGTTTTTAATGTCGA
>UPTG01003177.1_pt1 | contig 10611 bp, 10 predicted proteins | sample 2160121 | NCBI WGS metagenome assembly UPTG01 (sample SAMN06266255, study PRJEB28933) | marine metagenome | isolation source: Columbia River Estuary | place: USA:Columbia River Estuary, USA | collected 2014-07-27 | reverse complement strand
TGATGCAGCAGATCCAGTAAGCCTCCAGTTGCAAGCGGCTCTATTGCACGATTCGGAATTAAAACAGGGCGGCAGCAAAGGCTATCTGGTCTTGGCGCCGCTCAGCAACCAACACAGCGTTTCGGGTTCGCCCAAGACGGTCACAGTTGCAGGTCGGTCGCTATTTCAACCAGCTCCTCGCGATACAACCTAACCATTACACAAGCATTACCCTGTATTGATATAACCAAAGGAAAATAATATGCACGATGAAACATCAAAAGAACTTCGGACCACACTCACCAGTGCTGGCAAGTTAGAGCTTTCAATTGTAACGGTGCCCATGCCGGAACCTCGCGAGGGCGAAGTGCTGTTAAAGGTGGAGGCCTCTCCCATCAACCCTTCCGATCTCGGTTTGTTGCTCGGGCCAGCGGACGTCTCCTCACTCAGCATCACTGGATCTGGCGACAACACCGTTGCGAGCATGGATGTCCCTGAGGCCATGATGCCGGCCATGCAAGCAAGGTTCGATGCAGCGCTACCCGTCGGTAACGAAGGTGCGGGTGTGGTTATCGCCGCTGGCGCCGGCGCAGAGCACCTGGTTGGTCAAACCATCGGTGTTGCGGGTGGCGCAATGTATTCACAGTATCGATGCGTACCTGCGGCAAGCTGCATTGTGATGAACGAGGGTACAACGCCCGCTCAGGGCGCCTCTTGTTTCGTGAACCCCCTGACCGCGCTTGGCATGGTAGAAACTATGAAGGCGGAAGGCCATACAGCCCTCGTGCACACAGCAGCTGCTTCAAATCTGGGAAAAATGTTAGTCAAAATTTGTCTGGCAGACGATGTCCAACTGGTCAATATCGTCCGCAAGCAAGAACAGGTGGAACAGCTGAAGGCTTTGGGCGCGGTGCATGTCGTCAATTCTAGCGACCCAACCTTTCAAGAAGATCTAGTACAAGCCCTTGTCACAACGGGTGCAACGCTGGCCTTCGACGCAACCGGTGGTGGCAAACTTGCCGGCCAGATATTAACCGGCATGGAAATCGCTGCGAATAAGAGTGCAGAGGGGCACAGTATTTACGGCTCAACCACCTTTAAACAGGTTTACATCTACGGCGGCCTAGATCGAACGCCCACCGTGTTGAACCGATCGTTCGGCTTGGCCTGGAGTCTCGGCGGATGGTTGCTCACCTATTTTATCCAGAAAATTAGCCCGGAAGCGTTCGCTGCTTTGCGCCAACGCGTCGCAGACGAAATCACCACTACCTTTGACAGCCACTATACTAAAGAGATATCCCTAGTAGACGTGCTCAGCGAAGACGCCATAAAAGCCTATTCAAAACAGGCAACCGGTGAAAAGTTTTTAATCAAACCGCATCAGTAATGACCCTGAGTGCGTTCTAGGCCTTAAGGTCTGAGCGCACCCAATCGCTGATGATGACTTAAGGAGCCAGCAAGCTATGTCTAACTTTCTAACTTCGGGAGCCGATTTTCCTGCGATCTCTCTGAATTTGACGGGAGGCGGCACCTTTTCTTTCCCGGACAATCTTGAAACACCCATGACCATCGCTTTGTTCTATCGCGGTCATTGGTGACCCTATTGCCGCCGGCTCTTAGCCGGCTATGAAGAACGCCGTGCCGCGTTCTTAGCAGAGGGCGTCAGCATCATTGCCGGGACAGTTGACACGCAGGAGCAAACAGCTGAGGTGTCGCGCGACTTAGGTTTTCCTGTCGCGTATGGCATGACGCGCGCCGACGGTGACGCAATGGGAGCCTGGTGGGAGCAGCGCCGTGATCATATTCAACCCAGCGAGTTTGTGATCACCCAAACCGGTAAGGTCATGATGTCGACCTACAGTAACTCTCCAATCGGACGCATGGATCCCGCGGAAGCGCTAACTCTTATTCGGTTTTTGAATGCGCAGCGCGCTAAGGCGAAGACGGATTAATTGGCTTGCAGCGGGATGGACTGCTCTTGAAGGGGGATGGACTGCTCTTAAAGCGGTGCACTCCCCCATCTGTCTCTGCAGCGCCGGCCCCCACTATCTGCATCTAGAACGGGAAAATATGGCAGGCATAGTGCAGTCGAGGGCGAGCATCACAAACAGGACTGGCTCAATATTCCTTGCGCTTCAAAAAGGCGTCACGCACACCTACCGCGCAAAATTTCGATCACGACGCTAAAGTAACTTGCAAGGTCTCACCACCAAGCTGGATCACATCCCCATCCCTTATCTTTTTTCGCCGCTGCGTTTCGACCTCGCCGTTCACGCTCACCTGACCATCATCAATCAGCAATTTCGCGTCGCCACCGGAGTTGACCAAACCTTCGAACTTGAGCACTTTATAAAGCGGGACGGCGTCTTGGGTAAGTTCAACGATTCGCATCTTTAGATTCCAGTGATTCAGCAATTTTAAGCATGACAGACAAACTCACTGTGATGCTGCACCGATGTGTTGCAGTGAAGAAAGGGCCGGACGCAGTAACGCCGCAGGCCAGATTGACGGAGCGCACCCTAGTTCACCCGGGTCGATTGCGCAAGCCGACCGATCACAGACGGCCACTAACGACTTGCGTATTCAATTTTCATTACTAACGTTTTAGCCTTTATCCGTCCAAATCGCGCCGCGCTTATCTGATTAGAGACTAAGGGCCATCACAGAACCCAGCTATAGATCACCAACCCCCCACCGAATTCCCCGCCGCAACAACTCGTAATAGACCGGGTTATTCCAGGACCCCCGAACCACCGGGACAACCTCCACCATCGGTTTCATATCGTGCTTACCCGTGCAGTGCCCTAAAGACAGATACAGCACCTCGCCTTCGCCAAAGGGATGCAAGTACATCTGCGGTTGACTGTCCCGATCGGTGCCGTAATCCGATTGCACGTAGCCTGCTGAGGGTTGGTTATAGGTTGCTTCAAGCAAAACCGTTTGCTCGCCGATCGGCTCGCAGTAATAAGGCTCTTCATCGTGCACCTCAAAATCGTTGATGCCAGCGGTTAAAGGATGGTCGACGTCGGTGACGCGCACTTCGAAACTGGTATTTGAGGGGTGGGCCACAAAACGGCTGCCCAACATCGCCATGAAATTAGGCGCGAGATCCGGGGTGTCGGGTTTACCGTTCACGAACTCGATGAGCGCGTTTGTTGCGTGCAAGGCAAACCAGCGGCCGCCCGCTTCTAGGTACTGCGCCAATCCCGCTTGCTGATCCAAGCTGGGTCTTAGGTCACAGGTATAGGTAATCAGCAGACCAGCATTCTGGATCGCCTCAATATCACTAAAGTCTTCGGCGACGCGCGTATGAACGTCCTCGTTTTCCGCCAGCAGCTTTAAAATTTCGAGCCGAGCGAAATTGGTATCGTGGTATTTCGCATTACAGACAAGATAAACATCAATCTTCGGATTGTTGGCCATGAGCGCGCTCCTTTTTCGTTATTTTGCGCAACCATCATGCTTGATGGTCGCTGCCCTTTACGATATTGCCTAGATCGGTTTGCCCGCCCGACCCAGACAGTGCCCTAATATCGAGCTTAAAAGTCCTTCTTTGATTCCTCGGAATCCGGAATCAAATAGCCGTTTTCATCTCGAATCTCGGGACCCGTAACCTTTGCGCGACTGTCACCGAACGGCGCATCGCGCGCGGCCAGCGCGGCCCGCAAGCCCTCAGTGGCAATCTGCTTAAAAACGTCCTTTGCCGCCTGCGCAGTGTGCGCTCGAGCATCATTTTCGGCAGCGAGCCGCTGCAGAACCTGGGCGCCCATAAGCTCCATTCCAACATTCACAATGCGCTTATTCGTCGACAGCATTTCCGCATCGATCCAAGATAAACGATCCGCTAAACCTTCAACCTCTTGTTCTAAATACGCCGCGGGCACCGACTTTAAAACCAAGCCGATTTTTGCCGCATCCGCGCCGCTGATCGTGTCCCCAGTTAATAGCAATCGCTTGGTCCACTGCGGGCCAATGTGATACAGCCACATCTGGTTGGGTGCTGCCCCCATGTTTCTTAAGGCGCTATAGCCAAAGCTTGCGGAGTCCGAGCAGATCAGCAGATCGCAATAGAGCGCGAGATCCGTGCCACCGGCATAACAGTGCCCATGAATCTGAGCAATCGAGGGTTTATGCATTTCGGTTAGCGTCCGCAGGCACCGCTGGAACCGTTCGATATGCCATGCGTCATCATCGAAGCCCCGGCCTTTGCGACGATCAACCCCGTCATGCGCAGCTGAACGCGATGGCGTGAGGTCGTAGCCTGAACAAAAAGAGCTGCCGGCGCCTTTTAAAATGACACAATGCACGGCCTTGTCGTCGTCGGCCTCCCACAAAGCCGTGCGCAATTCTTCTACCAGCTCGATCGATAAGGCGTTGCGCTTTTCAGGACGGTTGAGCGTAATGCGCGCGCGACCCCGCTCAACTTCATAGATGATGTGTTCAAAAACTTGACTGCCCATCTGCCCCCCTAAACTACCGCGTGTTTCTGATATGCTAACACCAAAACGGGAGGGGAAATTGATGTCAATATCCGGATTGAATCGAGAGATCACCGCTCAGGAAAAACACGATTTTCACCGTGACGGCGCGGTCCTCTTAAAGGGTGTCCTGGCAAGCCACTGGAACGCCTTGCTCGAGGAGGGCCTTGAGTTCACACAAGCAAACCCTGACGGGATGTCCGCGGGCGTCGCCATGCCCCTGCGGATCGATCAGTTTCCAGCCTCGCACTCGCCGTGCCTTGACCAACTCATGAAGACGTCCCCGATCGCCGAGATCGTTGGATCGGTGCTTGAGGCCCCGGTTCGATTTTATATGGATCAGATGTTTTATAAACCCGCTGGCAAGGTCTTTCCGAGCGCCTGGCATCAGGACACAAGCTACTACAATATCGATGGCCATCAATTGGTAAGGGCTTGGGTTTGTGCAGACCCAGCGCCGCGAGACGTCAGCATCGAAGTCATTCGCGGATCGCATCGATGGAACGTGACCTATCGGCCGCCAGTTGGCCTGGATCCCAAAGCCGACCCCGAGGGCGCCGCTAAACTCGAGCAAGCGCATGCGGCCGGTGAAATTCTGATTGGTCGCGAGGCCCATGAACAGTGGACCTACTTTGATTCCTTTTTAGACCCAAGCCTGCCGGTGCTCCCTGATATAGAAGGACACCGCGAATCCTTCGAGATTCTCGGCTGGGAATACGAGCCCGGAGACGTGCTGTTGTTTCATGGTCACATCTTGCATTCGGCCCGAGGCGGCGCAACCTTACCGCACCCAAGACGCGCCCATGCCTCGCTGTGGGCAGGCCCTGATGTGCAGTATCTGCGCAGGCGAAGCCAAGCCATTCCGGACCCCTTGAAGTTGTATGACCATCATCCGCAAGACGGTCAGCCGTTGTCTGAGTTTCCTGAAGTCTTTCCGGTTGCTTGGGCGCCGACCGCCTGAGCCGCTGCGCAAACACCCTCATCTGTGCGACCGGGCAGCCCTCGTTGCGACAATGTCCCCTCATCCAGGTCAAAGGGATTGCGCAGGCGACTTAGTGCTCAGCCTAAGCCTGCGCGCTCAAACCGCAAAGCTCACTCGGCCCTTCTCTCAAAGTGTTGGCATCAAGACCGTCTGCGCGCGCGTCTAAAGCGACCCTTAAATTTGCGATTGCGTCTAAACGGGCGCCCTGCAAGGCTCGTCGCGCTCGCTTGTCCAACCGGTTTCGATATTGGGGTGTTGGGTGTTGGGTGTTGGGGCGTTGGGGCGTTGGAGTGTTGAGGTGTTGGCGTGTTGGCGTGTTGGGGTGCTGGAGCGTTGGGGTGTTGGAGCGTTGGGGTGTTGAGCCGTTGAGCCGTTGAGGGCGTAGCAAGAGGCTGAATCAACCAAGATCAGCTGACAGAACGGGCTGTTATGGGCAATTGACCGAGCACTGGCGCGCCCAACGGCTTCTCTGAACCGATCAGAGCGCCCTTTACTGAACGCCCGACCCGTACAAAGCCGTCCGCTATTGAAACAGATTTTTAACAGAGTCCCGGTAGTTTCTGGAGACCTTTAGCGTTTTGCCGCAAGCAAGCTCAAGCAACCCAGCACCTTTGGCGAGCGGCGTCAGGCTGACTATTTTCTCAACATTAACAATGGTCGAGCGATGAATTCGCGCGAACGTTCGCTCGTCAAGCTTATCAATGAGTTCACGTAGGGTGCTGCGCATCACCAACGTCTCGCCAAGGGCATGCACACACATGTAGTCGCCCGCTGCGTCCACCCAAGCAATGTCATCAAAAGGTACAACTTTTACCACGCCCGAATCACGGACCAGCAGCTTTCGGAGCATACGATGGCGCGCACTATTGTCTGCTTGCAGCGATGCTGGTTGATTAAGATGATTTGTTTTTTGCGGGGCTGCAACAGAACCCAGGGCACTTCTTGGGTCTGGCTGAAAGCGCCCGGCGCCGCCCAAGACGTCACCGCCATCGATTGCGTCCAGTGTGTCTCGAGCCGTTTCGAACAAGCAGCTCGCATCAAACGTTTGCGGGTTGTATTCAACGGCCAAAAGCGCAGGGCGCCCCTCAACAGTTGCAACCGGCTCCGTCAGCAACACGATTTTTGGCGCATATTGCGCATGTATTGTCGCTGCCACTACCAAGGCATCCGGGGACGTAATCCCGGTATCAAGCATCACAAGGCTGGGTCTTAATTCCTCACAAGCTCTTAAAATCTCATCGCCCGTCGGACACGCGGCCACGACCTCGATCAGCCGCTCATTGCGCAGCATCTCTTTCAACTTCATTAAAACCGATCGACCACTACAACCCACAACCACTTGGACCATCTCAGCTGAGCAACCAGCCCGCTCAAGCCGTCCGTCAAAACGCTGCATTTGATTACTTGCCACTGGACACAACCCCCTGCACTCAGTTCAAACATGCATTTTAAAATTCGAAAATCGGAAACATCCCCTTCAACACCGGGAAATGACAACGGTGTCATTTCTAGTTTTAAGCCTAAATGACAACGCTGTCAAATCGGGTTAACGCGGCGAATCAACGCGGCAACGCCTGAAACAGATTATTTCTGCTTTTACGGCTAACGACGTCCATTTCGAGAACTCCCAGTTATTGCATCGATACTCGCCAGAGATTGCCCAAGCGCCCTGCGGATTGTTACGGCGGCGCCGCTCAAAACCCAGCACGCCGGCGACGATCTAAGGCTTGCCGCATCTTGCTGTTGCGCGGTGGCAAGCCAGTATTGCGGTATCTAAAATAGATAAACGATAATGGCCGCGTCTTGTCCGCATCCTCTGCTCCGCATTCAACGCCCTACAGGCGCCTTTACCGAAGGCGCAGAGAACAAACCCTCATAACCATCCGAAAGCCTATTCGGTTCATCACCGTCAAAGAATGATGCCGATCGACGACGCCGTTCAGCGCAAGCCTGATTAAGTTGCGCAGCATTGGGTCAATGATGGTTTAATGTTGGGCAGGCAACGATTATGAACCCCGGCAGGGTATGGGTCCGCCCTATTACAACCCGGCACGGTAGCCGCTAAATCCGAAGCACCAATAGAGCAATCAAAGCATCATGTCGACGCAATTTAATGTCAGGGTTTACGGTATTTTGGTAAACCCTCAAAGCCAATTATTGGTGAGCGATGAACTGATAAAAGGCAATCGGTTCACCAAGTTCCCAGGTGGCGGATTAGAATGGGGAGAAGGCACACGAGATTGCTTAGCACGGGAGTTTATGGAGGAACTCGATCAACCCGTTGAGGTGCTAGAGCACTTCTACACGACGGATTATTTTCAACCATCGGCCTTCCGCGAAACCGATCAACTGATCAGCATTTATTACCATGTAAAACTTATTGGCGAACAACGATTTGAGGCGAAATTGACGCCATTTGACTTCCCTGATGACGCCGGCTTGCAATGCGAAGTCCCGCGCTGGGTGGCGCTTTGCGACTTGAATCCGACTGATTTTAAATGGCCAGTCGATCAACGGGTGGTTGCCCAGTTGAAAACGACCCTTTAACTTTTTTAAGCGCGTCGGCAGCTCGAACGAATCCCCATTTGTACCCAAGCTCATAGGTCAAAGCTTGTATTCAAAAGCTTGCTCACAAAAGGGAACGCTTTGAACGACCGCGTTTTCGCACCGATCGGAAACCGCTGGCTGGATGCGATGGTCCTGCAAATTGCGGCAGAGACCGTGGATCGATACGCGCCGTTCAAAGCCGCAAAAGAGGCGGTCAGGCCGTAAGATTTGCCTAGGCAACCATCGCACGCGGGCCTCTTTCGGTCCCCAAAACCTTCGTTAACACCGTAAACTGCGGCATCCAGGCCTTTTTAAAAGCTGAGCGTCCCTGTTATCGCATAAATGCCCTGTTAGTCTCAAAAACAATGTGTTTCGGAAGGCCAACCGTTAGCATTTTCAGTGCAGAAATGTCCGGAAACGGCTGATCAAATCATAAATGCGCTTCTAAAGAGCGCAGCTCGACCTAGGGGGTTCAACACAATGGTATTTAAACGCAAACTACTTTCTAGCAGCGTGGCCTTGGCAATCGCTGGTTATGTTGCCCCACTCATGGCCGAAGAAGAAATGAGCGCCCAAAACGCGACCATGGAAGAGGTCGTCGTTAAAGGTATCCGAGGCAGTCTGCAGCGTTCGATGGATATCAAACGCGATGCCAGCGGCGTGGTTGACGCCATATCGGCAGAAGAAATGGGTAAATTTCCCGATGCGAACCTCGCGGAATCACTTCAGCGTATCACCGGCGTCTCGATTTCCCGCTCCAGGGGCGAAGGCAGCCAGGTCACTGTTCGCGGCTTTGGTCCAGAATACAACTTGGTCACCTTAAATGGTCGCCAAATGCCAACCCACAACGGCGCGAGTCGATCCTTTGACTTTGGCGACCTAGCCTCAGAAGGTGTCGCAGGGGTTCAGGTTTACAAAACAGGCCGAGCCGATATTCCAACCGGCGGCGTCGGATCCACCATCAACATATCAATGCCAGAGCCACTCAAAACGGACAGCACCGCCAGCATTTCAGCCAAGATGGTCCAAGACACGTCGACACGGACTGGCGATGACATTACCCCCGAATTTTCCGGTATCTATATTGGTAAGTTTGCAGACGACACGGTCGGTATCGCGATTACCGCGTCCAACCAGAACCGAAACAATGGCGTGAATGCGGCCTCGACCGGCGGCTGGTTTACGCGGACCGGCGATGACGCCTCGATCGTGGTCAATGACGCGAGTCAGGCCAATCGGCCACAATCTGCGAGCGAATTTTACTCCATTCCTCAATCGATGGCTTACAATATTGCTGAGTTCGAATCCGAACGAACCAATGGCCAAGTCGTTTTGCAGTGGGCGCCCACGGATGACATCATCGCAACGGTTGATTACATTCACTCCAACTTCACGCTGGAGCGCTCTTACAGCGACATGTCTGCTTGGTTCTCAAACACCAATGCCGTGTCACAAACCAGTGAATGGGATAATTCCGGCATTCATTACACCCCAACGATCTACAGCGAAGTTGTTAACAACGCAGACTTTGCGATGGGCACGGGCGAAGATGGGCGGGAAAACACCAATGACTCGATCGGCCTGAATATCGAGTGGACGTTGACTGACCAATTAGTGTTGGCGCTTGACTATCACGACTCCAGCGCTGAAACCGGCGCGATCGGTGGCAATGGCACCAGCTCGCTGGTCACCATGGCATCTTTTAACAAAGTTGGCCAAAGCCTCATCACTGGCTCTGACATGCCGATTATGGTGCTCAACCTTAATTCAGGTGGCGAGGCCAACCGCCCGTTATATGCCAGCGACATGATCATTACCGGTAGTACCTTTGGTAATGACGCGGCCTACATGGATATTGAGCAAGCTAAGGTGAGCGGCACCTTCGACTTCACGGATTCCTCCAGCATTGATTTTGGGGTGCAATTGACTGAAGTCAGCAATCGCTCTGTTTCAAGCAACGTTCAGCTTGATAACTGGGGCGGCTTGACCAGGCCCGGCGATCTTGCTGATGTTGTTGTTCGATCCAGCATCGACGGTCAGTTCGATGAGCTTTCTGGCAGCGATCACCCTGAGTTGCAGACCGAATTCTTCTCCGCCAGCCTTGCAGACCTGCAGGCCGTCGGTGAGGCGCATTACGCCGCAGAAGGGCTAGATTATGCCACCACAGGTGACTGCGGCACCGGTTATTGCGCAAGCACCGACTGGGGTAACGACATTCGAACCACGGAAGAGTCTTTTGCGGCCTACATTCAGCTCAATTGGTCTGGTGATATCAGCGGCATTTTCGCCCATGCAGCAAGACTATGAAGACGCACTCGCGGCTCGCTTTTCTGCTGCATTACCCCAGGTGCATGTCTGTACCTCACATTATATGGGCGGTCTGGGCCTCATCGAGCGTGAGAATGCAGCGATTCTAAACGCATCGTTATTAGACTTTGCACAGCGGGTTGTTACTGCACTGGTTCGATCGAGTCAGCATTTAGGTCTTGTGTGTCCTGTTTACGTCAGTCAGAACGACGGTACCCTGATCGATCTTGATAAGGTGAGTGCGTTTCCCGCCCTGACCTTTGCGTCGGGTCCTACAAACTCTATTCGTGGTGCTTGGGCGCTCACAGATTTGTCCGA
>UPTG01003176.1_pt1 | contig 10616 bp, 9 predicted proteins | sample 2160121 | NCBI WGS metagenome assembly UPTG01 (sample SAMN06266255, study PRJEB28933) | marine metagenome | isolation source: Columbia River Estuary | place: USA:Columbia River Estuary, USA | collected 2014-07-27 | reverse complement strand
GAACTACTAGCATCAATGCCAAAAGATATTAACTGGAATGACCTGCAATACTTTGAGCAGGAAGATAACACCACCGGCTCACAGGAACTAGCGTGTACCGGAGGTGCTTGTGAAATAGTTTAGATAAGTGCCAATATAAGGCGCTACACTACCTAAACTCAACTAAATGTAAACTTGGGGGTCATTGCGACCCCCTTTTTTACGTCCTTACTTTGTAAGCATCCCCATACCCCTACCTGATATACCTAGAGGCATACGGCTTGGGGTAGGCGTTTCGCGTTGCTTACTTGTCTGTCTAGGGCGTTTAGCTTCCTCTGCTTCCCTTTGCGCTCTTCGAGTTAAAGTATTTTCTATTTTATCGGAAGTGTTTGTTACGGTAGTTAAGAAAGAAGTCAACTTGACCAATGTTTCGTCAGGTGTCCTTGCTTTTATATTCTTAATTCCTGCCGCCCATCGAGGGTCAGTAAGTACCCTTATCATAGCTTCGTCTTTTTTGAGAAGAGACTTCAGCTTCATAACCGTTACCGCTAACGGGCCAAACTGTCCCGCACTTCCTGTAGACTCAGTAGCGATGTCCTGTACCCCTTGATTTAGCTTCCTAGCTAAGTTAGCGTCACTGAAAATGTGTTGCATAACTAAACCTAAGTCAGCCACTGTGTTAGCAGCATTGGGGTCGTTAGGTTTGAGAATCTTTATTAGCTCCTCTCTTTTAGTCTTATCCTTTAAGATTCCCTTATAGAAATTCTCTGCGTACTCGCCTTTACGGGAAGACGTGTCTACAACATCACGTAACATACTAACAGCTCTCGCTCGTTGACCTTGAGCCTTAACATCCCCATAACCTGTTACTCTTCTTTTCAACGCTTCGGATAAGGCTTTACGTTGGTTCTGTATGTCTTTTATCTGTTGCCTGCCTGCCGCTGTACTTACGTCCGCCCCTTTGTCTAGCACTTGGTCAAGATTGTTAATAACCATGTCCAAGAAACCTACGTTGTTTATGGATATGTCACCTTTAATGCCTATGCTTCTTTTCAAACTATTTATAGATTCCAAGGCAAGAACGTCCGCATCAGTCCGCTTAGAAGGTTCTTTCTTCAGTGCTGAATTGTATTTCTCAAGCTGCCGACGTAGAAGAGGACTAGAGTTTACAATAGCAGACAACTCTTTAGGTTCGAGAGCTTTGCGGAATACTTCCTGCCTAGATTTTTTCCAACGTACTTCATCCTGCGCTCCTAAGAACGGAGGACGAGCAGCTACAGTATCTCCCGCTGCTGCGTTTGCAGGGGTAAAGGTAGCTCCTGCGTACTGTAAGTCTCTATCACCTACACGCTGCAATGCAAGGATGTTTTCAGTTAGGTCGTCGTTACGTTTTAATATAAACTCAGCAAGCTCTCCTCTAGTTGCTTCGTTAATCATTATCTGATTCTGGCCGTGAACTAGCATCAAGTCACCAGTGGCTTCCGCAGGTGTAACAGTAATTCCTAGTCGTTCAGCAGCATCCAGAACTTGAGTAGTTTCCTCACGAGACAGTACGTCCTGAGCTGTAGGGTTATTTACGTTCAGTTTCTGAAGTTTTGCCTTCTCCGCTAATCTTTTTAAACCTACAGCAGAGTCTATACCCCCTTGGAAACCTATACCAAGAGTGGCACCTAGGAGTGCATTCGATGCTACCTCTAAAGAACCACCTTCCTCGAACTCCATACCTCCCGCAAGTCCTCCAAACCATGAACTTTGCCCTAAACGCCCAAGTACAGTCGGAGCGGCCTTAGTAGGGGAAGCAAACAGAGCAGGGAATATCTCCCCCACGACCTTCATAAACCCTGAAGGTTCTTTTCCTGTTAAGTCTTCTCGGTAACGAGCGTATGCCTTTTGTCTAGCTATCTCAGGATTAGTAAGGCTCTCGTCAATAAACTCTCTACGTTCGTCCGAGTCCATGCCGTACTCGTCGCCCATTAACCAGTCTAAACCTAAAGCAGGTATAGTAGCAATTTCAGCGCCCAACTGTGCCGCCCCTACTAAACCTGTGTTTGCTCCTGACAAAAAGTCCATAGAGCCTCCTGAAAAAGGTTTAAGGAGATTTTCAACGGGATTGGTTACCACCTCCATGCCTGTTTGAAGGGGGGTACGCGGACTACCTGTAAGCTCCTCTCGCTTGATTGTCTCAGCTCTTGTCTCAAAGTCGTCTATGCCGCCATATAGTGCAGCTTTTTCTTCATCAGTCATTGCCATTATTTAGCCACCGTATATGTACCGTTCTGTAAACGGAAAGAAATTAACTCACCTACCTTCCGACGAGCCTCTAACTCATACAACGCTAGTTGCTCTTTAGTGGGTTTCCAATTTTTATCCCCTGAAGCTTTCTTCATCTCGTCGATTTTCCCTTGGATAACGTCCCTCTTAACGTCTTTTAATTTAAAACCTTTACCAGACTTATCCACAAACACAGGAGATTTGCCCTTACTACCTTTACCCCCATAAAGTGCTTGGAATAAACCCATGTTACCTCGAATAGGTTTAAAGTTGGCCATTACTTCAGACTGTCCTTCTAAGTCCTTAGTTACAAGGAAACCCTCAGTTCTGGGGAAGTCTTCAATGTATTGGCTCCAAGCTGATTCAAAACCACGTAAAGACTTGTTATCATCAAGCCAGTTTGCCTGCATCTCTGCTTTATTACTTTGAGACATTAAAGCTGCTTCACTGAAGTTTACCAAAGCGCCTGCCTGATTTTTAGTCATATCAGGATTTGCAGTGTTTTTAGTTATCTCTGCGTTTTCTAAGTTAGAGATGGCACCCTTCTGTGCTTCCAATAACCATGCTTTAAGCCTTTTAGATAAAGAGTTGTATGTTTTGGTTGCATCAACATTGGGGTCAAGAGCCATGACATCCAAGCCAACCTTAGTTGCAAGACTGTGTAAAGCCGCGTTACCGGCAGCCAACAAAGTAGAGCCTGCACCGAAATCAACACTGTCCGTTATCTCCTGCATTTGTTTAAGAACAGGAAGATACTGTTCGGACTGCGTAGACGCTTTTTCTGTTGCTGCGGACACCTGTGCTAGTTCTGACTTATACTTCTCTTTTCCTTGGTATAATTCTAACTCTTCTTCTGGTGTAAGGATGGTTTTTGAAGCAGGTACTGATAAGTTAGTAAGTAGTTTAATGCCTCCTGCTAAGGCCACCTCACTTCCGGACGCTTGTTCAGCAATAATAGCGTCAGCTAATTTACCATAACCCGCTGCTCGTATCTGTTCTGCCACAGCCTCTCGTGAGTCAGTTGCTGAAGCACTTGTTCTACCCTGCTGTGCAAACTGAGCTTTCAACTGTGCTGCACCTTGAGGATTGACAACTGATACAAGTTTAAGTATCTCTTCTTGGTCGTTAGGCTCATTAATGTCTAACTGAGCTAAACGTCCTTCCACCTTTTCTTTAGTAGTCTGTGTGTTAGCACCAGTAAGTGCGCCAATTCCTTGACGCATACGGTCGCTAGAGGCTTGTTGCCTAGCCATCGCTCTTTGGTTAAAAGATGCGTTTAACATAGGGTCGATAGGAGCTGACGTAATGCCTGTTAAAAATCCTGTTAAATCTGTTTGTGCCATTATGTTAGTCTCCTATTATTCTTTAGTAATGTCAAAGTCTTCCGGAAGGTCAAGAACCGAACCTACGTCTAACACAGCACCGCCCGTATCTCTACCATCATATGTAGTATTACGTCTTATGTCACCACCGTAGTTATAACCAAAGGGGTTCCAAGAAGCGTTACCAAGATAGTCACCTATTTTACCCGCTCCATAGTCAAACAAACTCTGTGTAGCTTGTCCTTCTATATCACCAGAGCCAAACAGAGATGTCTGTATACCTTGGTCTCTCGTCGCTCTCAAGTCATTAGCAAGTTGCTGTGCCTGTAGCATACCTTCCAAACCCGCAAGAGCTGACTGTCCGTAGAGAGAACCCTGCTGTCTACGTGCTGCATCAGCATAAGAAGCAGGAGCATTGCTTGCACCAAACATATCAATAGCTTGACGTTGCGGGTTATAACCTGCTGTCTGTAGTCCTTGAGCAGATTGTAACATACCCGCTTGCTCTTGTCCAAACTGTTGACGTGCTGCTAACTGAGCGTTGAGCATAGCTTCCTGTCGTGCCTGCTCAAAGCCGAATGTCTCAGCATTGCCACCACCGTACATACCACTTTGTAAACCACCACGACCACTAGCAAATAAACCTTCCTGCATACGCATACGCTGACGTTCTTCTTCAGGGCGCTGTGCGGCTCTCATCTGCTCATAGATAGCTTGTGAACCTCCGGCTACGTCACCTGTAAGGCCACCAAACATACTCTGTGCCTGACCTAAGTACTGGTTCTGACGTGCCTGTTCTTCAGGAGACAGTTGTAAGTCCAATCCGCCTTGTTCGTCAGTAATGCCTTTAGCAAGATTACTGGTTACTGTGTAGGGTTGGAACTTAGCCATGTCAGCGGCAGTTTGGCCTGCTTGCTGTCCTGTCTGTAACGCTAAGTTGCGTAAGTCTGTTGCCCTGCCAATTTCTTGCTGTTGGTTGTAGTATTCTGCACCAGTGTTAAAAAGGTCACTTATGTTAAAACCACCACCAGTGAATAAACCACCACCTCCACCGACGTTACCACCTGCGGGAGCAGGAGCTTGATTAGGAGCATACCCACCACCGGCTTGTGTAAGGTCTATACCGCCTCCCCCACCGGCAATACCTGTGTTGTTCCAATAGGAAGAACTAGGAGAGTAAGGAGGGGGAGAAGAATTGTTTAGAAAATCCATTGGACTACCTACAACGCCACCACCTTGGTATCCTGAGCCTGCTCCGTAGTTATTTGCACTACCTGTGTTATTAATCGGCCCGTAACCGTTGGGATTACCTGTGTCCCGCATTCCACCGTTTCCATCTGGTACTAGAAATCCCATTAGAACGTACCTCCGTTGATTGTTGTTGCTACTAATTCTCCTGTCACAGTAACTCCTGTGTTAGTTGTCTCTAGTTTCTTACCGTTGTTGTAGTATAGGTCTACGGAGCCGTCAGTAGTACATAAAATATAAGTTCCTGAGCCTACTCCTTCCCCACTTCTAAGATTTAAAAACTGATTAGCGTGTAAGAAAACACCGCCTGCCCCTGTATCAGTAATGTAGGAGTTAGAACCATCGTGATAAATGTTTAAATCAGAGCCTGTGCCGAACTTAGCTTTTACGTTGTCGTTAAACAACAAGTCACCAGTTATTGTATCTCCTGCAATGTCTACTTTAGAAGAAATAGCCGCTTGGATAGCAGTAAAGTCTACATCGAAGTCAGCACCTTTAATAATCTTACCTGTGTCACCGGAGGGTAACGAATCTTTACCAAGATAGTTAGTTGTGTACGTATAGTTACTCATTAGAGCAGTCTCCCGATTAGAGCTAGTATGTCAATTTTTTGAATAGAAAAGTTACTGTTGTTAATTACTGTTTCAACACCGAAAGAAAGACTTGTACCAGAACCACTAGCGTTTACTGAAGGTCTGTTTACAGTAATACCTGCGCTGTACTCTGCTGTCGTGTTGTATTCGGCTATACCGAACTGTGCTATTGTTGAAGAACCAAATCTAAATGTTTCCTGAGCGTAGCTCTCTTCGTAGTCATAACCCCACTTCAGTACTGCTGTAGATAAAGCACCACCAATAACAGTAATACGCATCTTCTTAAGGAACTTCTCGTTAGCGGGAGCGCCAAAGTCTTGCTCATTGCTATAGTAGTTCATACGATAGCTGTTTCCTGCGTCCTGAAAGCCCGCGTACTGGACGATACCTAGTGTCTTCTTACCCATGTATAGAGTGCCGTTAGAAAGCCTCTCAAAGGCTGTAAGGGCTATTGCTGTCCATTTGGTTGCACGATACGAACCGTCCTCTAAAGCACCTCGTAGGTCAAATACATAGACTTTACTAACAGCGGGTAAGGACAATAAGTAAAAGGCATTCTCAGGACTGTACACAGACTTAACACCTGTGGTGTCTGAGGGTACATCCCCCAGAAGGTCAGAGCGTACATTCTTACTAATGTCACGTAGTGGCTGTGACTTCTCCTGAATCAAACGACCTAGAGACATAACACCTTGGTCAGACAAGAAGATTAAGTCGTCCCCTGTTTGCTGTACGGAGTCTCTAGCAATACAACCTACGTCAATGATGTCAGTCATACTAAGAGCATCCGCAGGAGCAGAGGCTCCGCTGTAGATAACAGTCTGACGCTTACCAAAGATAACCAATGAGCCGTTAAACTCTGCAAGAGCTACTGTCTCGTCCGAACGCCATACTTTAGTTAAGTCTAAAGAACCGGAAGTTCCTCCAGTAAATGAGTCACTTAAAATGGATGACCAATAAACAACGTACTTGTTGTCTGTCTTATCTGTAACCCACAAACGACCCAAAGCCGCTAGTGCTTCATTACCCGTAGGTGTTGCATGAGAGCCGTCAGGAAAAGCGGCTAAATCGCCAATACCGTTTGTACGCTTCAGTGGGACTTGACCACGTTGGAAGAAGTACACATTGTTGTTAAAACTTACAATCTTCCAATGATTAGACGTAGGGGCTGAATAACTGTCGGGGAAAGCCAGAGTAGTTAATGTGGTTGTCCCTGTGTACAGTAAGTTATTACCTGCGGAGTATACAGTCTTTGTTCCGTCATACGCAACGTGTTCGTGTATAGCTTCAATAGGATTAGAGCCTAAGCTACCAGTGGATGTAGAGACCTGTGTGTGTCCCTGTCTGGCGGCAATACGACCCTGCTTGTCTATCACACAGTTGTCGGCTTGCTTAGCAAAGTTGGCTGACATACCGACAGGGGAGTCCTGTGTATTCAAGCCAAAGAATGCCGGAGCCGCAACTGATAAGGGTTGTAGTTGTTTACTCATACGTCATACCATATAGTTTCTGTAGGGAAGCGAGCCGCATCCATAGAGATAGCATCAGCCAAGCTAGACTTAGCCAAGCCATACAAAGCCTGAGCGGAAGCGCCACCAGTCTCACCACGTTCCTCTGCCGCCATAGCTGTAGCAAACTGAATCACTGGTAGGTAAGGAACAACGATATTGTCAGTTGCTTCTGTTAGCTCTTCTGACCTGTCTACAACATTAAACTTTAAGTTGTACACTTTGTCAGGTACAGGATAGAAAGCTACACCCATACCGCCTACGTTCTCTACGTAACCCGTGTACACATAGTTGTTAGGTACAGAGGCGTTAGCTGTGTTGACAAACTTGTCTTCCTGTAAGCCTGTCTCAGTGCCTTGGTTTACGTAGCACTTCTGTGTCTGGTTAGCTACTGACAATGTTTTAAACATCTGTGACACACCACTAAGGTTGTACTCACGTTGGTCTGCTACGGTGTCTACAGCTATTTCCTTACGCAGTACTGACCAATCCCACGAGTCCTCTACGAGACGTACAGCGTCATTAACGTAGTCACCTACGAGTTTAGCGTACGAGGTAGACGTAACGGAAGCTACTTCGTCCTCACGTAACCTACGTAGTACTCTGTTTATTGCGTTTAAATAATTCATCCGAATAGGTTCCTGTTATCAAAGTCACTTGCAAAGGGGTTACTGTCTATATCTTCTACTAATTCTTGTGGTGCTTGTTCTACACGCTCTACGAGTCCAAAGTCTTTTTCTTTAAACTTAAACAGCTCATCCCTAAACAAACTGTCCGTAGTACGTGTGCTTGACGGCTGTGCTACTAGAGCGCCTCCTCCTGTCAGTAGAGCGTCTTTAGCAGGCTGTAGTAGGTAGTCATCAATAAACCTTCCAACGTCCTGTAAAGGCTCTTTAAACGGCTCTGCGGCATCTGCTATACCAGAGCCTATGTCTCTAACCGTGTCTTCAATAGCTTTAATACCTTCAGGCGTATCTGGTGTGTCAAAGTCAGGAATCATGTCTTTAATAGGCTGTAAGTAATTATCGTCAAATTCACGACCTACTTTTCTTAAAGTTTCTTCTAGCTCACCACCAATGCCTGCTTGAGAAGCCCACTCACCTACACCTGATTGTAAAGCATCCTTAAAGTCTTCACCTTGAGCTACCTTAACTACTGTCTTTTTAATACCTGCTTCTACTTCTGGTGGCATCTCAGGAAGATTGACATCAAAGGTTTGTAACGCACCATTTAGTATTGAAGCACCAAACTGGTCAATAAGAAACTGCTCAGGGTCTTGTGTTGCACTATACAAACCGCCAGTTATGTAATTCAACACAGGAGTTTTAATTCTTGAGAATATAGAAGCCTCTGGTACTTTTTCGTAACCTACTTCTCCCCACGAGATATTACCGTTTTCCATGTCCTCTACAGCGTGTCGTCTTTCTATAAAGCCTTCATCAGCGTCAGCCTCATTAAACAACGTATCTAAACTAACACGCGAGAAGTTATCTCCTGCATCTCTTTTATCTGTTGAGTCACCAAATTGTAGAACCTGATAACCTGTCTGATACTTGTAACCTTTAGCTATTTCACCTTCGTCTGTAATAAACAAAGGAACACCGTCAGCTTGTAAGTTACGAACAACACTGGCTTGATACTCGTCTTCTTCTAGCCCACCTTCTTTAAACTGATGATAAAGGTATGCGTTCTTTTGATTGGTGTCCATAGAACCGTATGCGCTTTTAAACCCATCAAGAGAAGACTCTTGTAAGCTGTCTAACTGATTAAACGCATTACTAAAGTTTTGCTCTTGCCTTGTATCATATAGCTCATACGTCTGAACAGCTTGTCTTTCATCAAAAGATTGAATGTCTTCAACAGTGCTTCTAAAAGAATCGTCCTCAATAGAATCAAACTCACCGTAACCAGAGGATAATAACTCTTCTTCCGTAAACCCTGCGTTTAATAGCATATTACGTTGGTCGTCTAAGTCGGGTGTAGTGCTTCTTCGCAAGTCGTCTGTGTATCTGTCAAAGGCTTCTTGACTGAGTTCTCCTGATTCAAGTTTACTATCTAAATCGTTGTACAAATTACTTAAAGATTCTTCATCAGCAGACGCTAAAGATACACTACCATAAGGGTTAATAAGGTCAGTGCTTCCTGCGTTGCGTGCTAACTCTGTACGCGCTTCGTAGTTAGCCTGACGTTCAGCTTCGGTAGCTTGTGACCACTCTTCGTCAGTAAGCGTAAGTTCTTCTATTTGTGGTTTAAACGCATCAAATATTTCTTGTCTTGAAGTGTAGTTAATATAACCTGCATCATCAGGAGTTAAAACTTCTCTAGTTCGCCCTACGCCTGTAGGTATGTTTGTATCAGGTAGTCCTCCTAACATAGAAGGTTGGCCTTGTTGTTGATACTGTGTGATGTCACCACCGGAGCCTACCTGTGAACCTCCTGAATATACTTTCCCTGCGTAGTTAAGGTCGCCTTCTTTAACATTTGAGTCATAAGAGCCGTAACGCTGACCATATCTTTCTTGCTGTTCGTCAGCTAGGCCTAGTGCTTGTCCTAGCGGTGTGTTACGGGCGTAGTCACCTATGTTTCTAGCTACGTTACCGACAGATTGTACAGCATACGGGTTATATCTTGATGACATTACTTAACCCCCTTTGTCTTTTCGTATGTACGTAAACCACCTAACCCAAGCATACCCATAAGTACAGGCATCATAGTAGACAAATCTATAAGGGGAACAGTGATTGCTGAACCGGATAAAGCAAGCGTAAAGTTTGCCATCGGTATAACCAAAAAGTTACCGGCCATGCCAAGGCAAGTAACCCACCCCACAGCGGGTCGCCAACCTGCGACAAATAAGTCTTTATGCTTTGCTTCAGTTTTGTTTACCTCTATTTGTGCCTGTGCTATTGTGTGTACTTGTGTGGCAATCTCGTGCGCTATACGTTGCTTAGTATCAGCGTCAGGGATTACCTTGTCTAATATAGTTGTTACTGGTTGTATAAGCGCACTGATGATTGACATTATTTTCTTCCTCTAAGTTCCATAACTGTGTCTGATTCCCAGATACGTAAACCCATCCAGATGATTGTAAACAACGACGCGATAGGTGGTAACCACGCCGCTAATGAAAGTATACCTGTTGAAACAGCTACAACGTCCAATGCTTCTTTAGTTTCCTGTACCATGATAAGTCCCTTTAGTTAGTAAGCGGTGTCCACCCAGTGTTGCCGGTAGTTGATGTCTTAGTGTAAAGATTACCTTCAGCATTAGAATCAGTACGTAAGTACAGAGAACCGATGTTTGCTGTAACAGCTCCGTTAGGTGTTCCTGAGCCTGTTGTAATAGTAACAGCACCACCAAGTGTAATAGTTGACGGGTTAGTTCCTATCTCTACTACGTTATCAGAATCGTCCTCTGTGTATAACCTTTTGTCCGCTACGTTGACAGCTAACTCACCTGTGTCTAAGTCTCCACTAGAAGGAGCGGCGGTAGCTGTCGTACTATACTTTGTAATTAATTTAGTAGGCACAATGCCCTCCTTACGATATACTGTTATATACAGGTACAAAGCCTAGACTTGAACCTGCGGCATCAAATACTTCTATTTTTTTCACAACACTACCTAGACTTGAACCTGAAGCCGAGTTACCGCCACGTAGGCTACCTGTACTGCCTGTACATCCTGCTTTAGCCAC
>UPTG01003175.1_pt1 | contig 10618 bp, 9 predicted proteins | sample 2160121 | NCBI WGS metagenome assembly UPTG01 (sample SAMN06266255, study PRJEB28933) | marine metagenome | isolation source: Columbia River Estuary | place: USA:Columbia River Estuary, USA | collected 2014-07-27 | reverse complement strand
CATAATGTTTACAGGCATTGTTTCAGGTCAAGGAATTATTCATAAAATTAAAAATAATGTCGACTATGCTTCGATTGCAATTAAGGCGCCTGCAGGTTTCTCTAAGAATCTGAAACGTGGGGCCAGTGTTGCAGTCAATGGGGTCTGCTTAACAGCAAAAAAAGGGGCTACTGATTTACTAGAATTTGATGTTATTACCGAAACTTTAGAGAAGACAAACTTCAAACTCCTAAGCAAAGGCAATAAGGTAAATCTAGAGCGATCCATGAAAGCAAATACTGAAATTGGTGGTCATTTAGTATCTGGCCATATTCATGGTGTTGGTGTCATAAAGAGCATAAATGATCGAGGTCAAACTAAGGATTTAAGAATTCAACCACCAGCATCACTGATGGAGTATTTATTTTACAAGGGTTATGTTGGATTGAATGGATGCAGCTTAACCATCGGAAAGGTTTTTAAATCATCGTTTAATATTCATCTCATACCCGAAACAATTAAGGTAACAAACTTTCAAAAAATGAAAAAAGGGGATTTAATTAATATTGAAATTGATCAAACAACCATCAACACGGTTGAAACAATTAAAAAAATTATGCTTGAGAGAAAAGTTTAGTCAAAATTGCCATTCTCATGCCAACTCCATTAAAAATCTGATTTTTAATCTTACAGTTCTCTAGAGCAGAAACATCTTTATTTAATTCAATTCCAAAATTTACTGGGCCTGGGTGAAGAAGAATCATATCGGGTGATGCTACTTGAAGAGAGTCAACGTTAATTTGATAACGCTCGACATAATCAGAAGCACTAATTGAGAGTTTCTCTGTTAAGCGCTCATTCTGTATACGCAAGGCAATGACCACATCGGCATCTTGGAGTGCTGTATTTAATTCAGGTTCAAAATTGCCAACTGGATTCTCAAGAAAGGTCTTGCAAAGATCTGGATGACCACAGAAAGTAATGCTCTTGTAGCCAACAATTTGAATAGCTTCTAGAAAAGAACTTACAACTCTCGAATGATCTAGATCACCAACAATAGTAATTTTTAAATCTTTAAATGCTTCTTTTGATTCTTGTATCGTCATCAAATCAAGCAGAGCTTGGGATGGATGAGCTATTGAACCCTCGCCCGCATTAATAAATTGCATCTCAGGGAATGCTTTGGCTAGCTCGTGAATAGCAGAATCAGAGTGGCGCAAGATACATAAATCAATCCCCATAAGCATCATTGCTTCAATTGTATCTTCTAAGGTTTCGCCTTTTTGAATAGAAGAATTTTCAATATTGAAATCTATGAACTTAGCCCCTAGATTGCAAGCAGCTATCTCAAAAGATAGTTTTGTACGAGTGCTTGGTTCACAAAAGATAGATGCAACCTTTTTATCAGGGAAAAGATTTTCATGCCTATACTCAATTAAACCCTCAGATTTAAAGTTATTGGCAAGTTCAATTAGCTCTAGAATATCTTGTTCTTTTAGATGCGAGAGATTTAGAAGGTTTTGAGACATTAAATTGTAATTGATAAAATTGCATCTATCTCAATGCTGACTTCTTTGGGTAACTTCGATATCTCTAAAGTTGCTCTTGCAGGAAACGGCTCAGAGAATCTAGCAGCCATTATTGAATTAACTACATCAAATTTAGAAAGATCAGTTAAATAAATGGTAAGTTTCAGAATATGATCTAGAGTGCCCCCGGCTTCTTGACATATAGCCTCAAGGTTATCTAAAACTTGGTTAGTCTCATCTTCAAACGTAGCATTATTTAATTGGCCGTTTTCAGGGTCCAAGGGAATCTGTCCAGAAATAAATACTACATCACCCCATTGAACTGCTTGAGAGTATGGGCCTATTGCAGCCGGTGCTTTATTTGTAAATATTGGTTTTTTCATTTTTTGATTTGGCATCATTAATAATTCTTGAGCAACTGGTTACATACTTTAGAGACCTCAATTTTACCATTAATTTTTTCAAGGACTCTGCATTTAATGCTTCTGCCTCTATCATAAATTCTATAATTTTTGCATCAATATCTCTGCTATGAATATTTACGATATTGAGATTTGCTTTAGTAAACACAGATGCAATATCAGCTAGAATACCTGGCCTATCCTCTGCATGAATTTTTAAATGGCCAGTGTAGTGCCTCTCGATTTTATTTGTTCCCCAGATTGCAGCTAAATATCTTGCTGACAGAGCATTACTTCTGTGGGGTGTTACTTGCCTGCAACTGGAGTGGTGTATCACTATGCCTCTTTCTGTATCTGAATGAGCAGTGATTGGATCGCCATGTATTGGCATACAACATTTAGCATAAATAACAGACACTCCTTCAATTTGATGATCAGCAAGAACCATGGCTTGAATGCTAATGGATTTATCCTTGGAGATATTTAATCCTTCAAAAAATCTTTCGGCTACCAATGCACCTGTTTTCTTTCCAGAGCCAAGATCTGTTAATAATGCACTGAGAGATTTCACTCCTATGACCTCTAAAATCCTAGACAATGTCTTACGCGGATATTCTGAAAGGCTGACTCCTCCTCTCTTTAGTTCTGATTCCAACATTAGCTTTCCTGCTTTTCTTGATTGAGAAGTCTTTTGACTTCTCAACGCTGATCGGATCGATGAGCGCGCCTTACTGGTTACTACAAAGTTTAGCCAATCTGGGCTAACTTCTTGCTCATCGGATCTTATGATTTCTACTGATTGACCGCTTTCAAGCTGAATATTCAAAGGAGCATATTTTCTATTAATTCTGCATGCAAGCGTATGATTGCCAAGTTCAGTATGCAGCTCATAGGCAAAGTCGATTGGTGTAGATCCCGATTTTAAATTCACAATTCTTCCTTTTGGTGTAAATACATATACCTCGTCATAAACTAGGTCTGTTTTCAGCGCTTCAACAAACTCATTAGTATCTATAGAAGCCTTATTTAAATCAGTAAAGCTCTCTATCCATTTTCTTGCACCTATAGATTCAGAGTCAATCTGATCTTTTGTTTTATAGGACCAATGTGCAGCAATGCCAGTACCTGCAATGGTCTCCATGCTTTTAGTTTGAATCTGTACTTCTATTGGTATGCCATCAAGGGCAATTAACGAAGTATGTATTGCCTGATATCCATTAGATTTAGGGATGGCTATGTAATCTTTAAATCTTTGTCCGATTGGTTTATGAACATTATGAATAATGCCCAATGATCTGTATGCATCATCAACAGAATTAACTATTACTCGAAAGGCAAATACATCAAGTATTTCAGAGAAAGGTTTCTTCTTATGTTTAATTTTAGAATAAATACTATAAAGAGATTTCTGTCTGCCTTGAACTGTGGCCAAAATATCATTATTTTTTAGATAATACTTAAATTGCTTGCGTAACTTGGATACTATTCTTTTTCTGCCGCCAACTGCCTGTGCAATGGCTGATTCTAGCATCCGAGCTCTCATCGGATGCAAGCATTTAAATGCAAGGTCTTCTAACTCCACTCTTATGTCTTGCATACCAACACGAATTGCTATCGGCCCATAAAGCTCTAGTGTCTCAACAGATTTTCTAATCTGCTTTTCTCTTGGCAGAAATTCAATGGTTCTCATGTTATGCAAACGGTCGCATAATTTAACAATGATGACTCTGACATCCTTTGACATAGCTAGGGCCATTTTTTGTAAATTATTTGCATTGCGGTCCTCAAGGCTATCAAAATCTAATTTATTTAAGTTGCTGACGCCATCAACAATCACTAAAGTCTCCTTGCCAAATAATTTTTCTAGATAAGATTTTTGAATGATGCTGTCTTCGAGCACATCATGCATCAAACCTGCACAGACAGTTTCTACATCTAAATGAAGTTCTAGCAGTATCGATGCTACTGCAATAGGATGAGTAATATAGGGAGAACCTTCTTGCCTGACTTGATTTTTATGAGCTTCGCTTGCAACGCTATGCGCTATTTGCAGCAGGTCTAGTTCATTGTTGGTGAAATATGAACTCGCAAGTTCATGAAGATTTGATGGAATAGGTTGAAGTAATTTTTTATCAGAAAAATCTAATAAAGGAGTATTTGAGACAGTCCTGTCACTCAATCAAAAGCTCCAGGAATAACATTAACCGATGTATTCGTCTTGCGGTTTCTGCCGATCAATTGCAAATTCATCTAACAACAAGTCTTCTTCTAAGGTTTTGTCTAAGATTTCTTTCGTGATTAATCCTTCTTCTATCTCTCTTAGCGCAACGATTGTAGGTTTGTCATCTTCCCACTCAACCATTGGCTCTCTGCTCGTTGTGGATAATTGACGAGCTCGCCCTGAGGCCAACAAAATCAATTCAAATCGACTTGCGACTTTATCTAAACAACCTTCTACTGTAATTCTTGCCATAGTGTTTTACTCCGAGGGCGTATTTTAGTGTTTATTTACCTAAGAAGACAATAGCTTAGCTAAAAACTGTTCAAGTTCTTTGTGATTTGAGCGAATAATAGCCTTTTCCTGAGTAATAATTTGATAAAGAGTGTCTGCTGCATCCTCAAATGAATCATTAATAATCATGTTTGCATATTCACTTGCACAAATTAATTCCTTTTTAGCGTTTTCCAAGCGTAAATTTATAGATGCAAGATCATTGTCTCCCCTTTTCTTTATTCGCTCTTCCAGGGCTTGAATTGACGGCGGCAAAATAAAAATTGATTCATATTCAAGAGATAGCGAATTAATTTGTCTATAGCCCTGCACATCTATTTCTAGTATCAAGCTAATTCCTTGATTCAATTTAGATTGAACAAATTCTACTGAAGTCCCATACCAATTTCCATGAACTTCTGCGAACTCAAGAAAGAAATTTGATTCTTTTTTTATGGCAAATTCTTCAGGAGAAATAAAGAAATAATGATCACTGTCAGTTTCGCCGATACGAGGTTTTCTGGTGGTATATGAAATAGATAGCTCGAGTGGGAATTTTGATTTATCTGCTCTATCAAGAACAGAATTAATTAAACTAGATTTCCCTGTGCCCGAGGGTGCGGATACCAAAAAAAGGTTTGAATGTTTCATTTACTCTAAATTTTGTGCCTGCTCTCTTAATTCTTCCACTTTCAACTTCATTGTTAAAGCTAAATCTTTGAGGTCTGGTTTTTCAATTTTAACAGAGAGCGTATTAACCTCACGGAATAATTCCTGCAGAATGAAGTCCATTTTTTTTCCATGGGCATTCTTTGATTTGAATAATTTTTGTAATGATTCGATATGAAAACTTATTCTTTCAAGCTCTTCTGCAATGTCATGCTTCAAAGCAATAGTAGACACTTCGTTTGATATATCATCTGTTTGAAGATTAATATTTTTTTGCATTAATTTCTTTTTAATTGATTTAATTCTATGTTGGAGTAAGGCTGGGGCTGATCGAGTAAGCTTAAGGTGGGCTTTAATTAAAAATGATAGTTTACTTGAGACAATTTTCTCGATCTTGTCTCCCTCAATTGCTCTTGAATTAAATAAGTTTTGAATTGCAAGATTCAAAGCTTTTTTACCTAGGCTCGAGATATCTTTTTTAGATGTTTTTACTACCAAAAGTCCTGGGATATCCTTTAAATCGCTTAATCTCAAATCACTGCTATTAAAATCTTTAGAGGACTTCAGGGAATCCTTAAGATTTTTTAGGCTCTGCTGATTAATCTCATATTCATGTTCAGATTGAAAGTTATCATTAATTTTTATTTCGAACGAGCCACGTAAAAACTTTTTTTTAATCTGAGATTTAATATATTCCTCAAATTCGTTGGGGACGCTATAGCCCCTAAAAGAGATTTCTACAAATCGATTGTTTACAGATTTAATCTCGCACAAAACTTCTAGGTCTCTTGAAGCTGCCATTCCATTTCCATAACCTGTCATGCTGTAAAACATATTGTTCCTTTATTTTTTAGATATTATCCCATTAAATTGCTTGCTATTAGCTTTTGAAAATCAAATGATTTACCGGAATGATCAGAGGCTATAAAAAAATCTTCAAAGTTCTTGTCAGGATATTGTTCTGCAAAGATTTCAGAAAATGGTTTAGAGGGCTCGCTGCAAATAAACATACCAGAAAGTTCTGCTAATTTTTTCTTGGCAACATAGTTTGAGATGATTGTTGCAAGGATATTGCGATCAAATCTATTGGACTCTTTTGAGGACAGGGGGTGTTGCTTAGCTTCAAAGCTATTTATGAACTTCTGCATCCATTTTTGCTTTGGGTCATATAATCCAGAAGGTCTTAAAATTAGTGGCTCAACCTTTGACTGGTCTCGCATTATTTTTTCATACTCTAGGATGATATGTCCTCTAAAATCATCTGGTTGAGGTGCAGCTGTTTCGGTAATGCCTCTCCCATTCTTTTCTCCATATACTCTTGTGGAACTCACTACTACTAATTTTTGATAATCCAAACTCTGATTCAGATTTTTTATGATAATTTCAGCAGCTTTAAGGTATCCAGTCTGATAGCCATTCTCATCAAAAGATGTTGGCTTAAGTATGACAATCACGGTTGATATTTCTACATTGGGTAACTCTAATGATCTTCCAGATAACCAATCCCATTGATGCCATGAAGTATTGTGATCTTGAGTGTTGTTATTTCTGGATACGCCTATTATTTGATGCTCAGGGAGAAGCCTCGAGACTCTTTGCCCAATATCTCCATAACCAATAATTAATACTTTTTTCATATATATATTTCTAAAGTGCTTATATTAAAAGTATTATCCATAGGTGGCTAATATTGAACTAAAACAATTAAAAGGAATTGGTCCTTCTATTGTTGAAAAACTAAATTCTCATGGGATTTTTAACCTACGTGATCTTTGTTTTCATCTACCATCAGGATACCAAGATAGAACAAATGTAACGCAAGTCATAGATTTGGTGCCTGGCGATGAAAAGCTTATTACAGTCAAGGTAGTGACTTCTCAATCTCTATATAGGCCAAGAAAAATGATGGTTTTAAAATGCACGGATGGGTCTGGTCCTATCAACATAAGATTTTTTTACTTTCACCCAAGCCAAGCAAGGCAGTTAAAAGCTGGAGCTGAGTTAGTATGTTTCGGTAAAGTTAGTCTCAGTAGGTATGGATTAGAAATGATACATCCAGAGTATGAAATGGTTCAGCCTGATCAATCACCAGAACAAGAAACCTTAACGCCTATGTATAGGGTGCCCAAGGGAATTGGTCAAAAAAAAATACGTCATTTTATTTTAGCAGCCATACAGAAACTTGATTTTGATGATGACTTTCTTAATTTAGAGAAGTATGACCCTTCGTTAGATATGAATATCCTTGATGCTTTAAAAGCGATTCATAATCCAGCTCCAGCAACTGATATTGACGATATTCTTCCTGGAGGCTCACATCCAGCTAGGGTGAGATTGCTAAAAGAAGAGATGATCGCATTTCAAGCTGGTATGACATTCTTAAAAAGAAAACAAAAGAGACATCATGCAGAACCTTTGATTGAAGTGGGGTCATGGAACAAAGAAGTAACTAAAAATTTTCCTTTTGAATTAACCGATGCTCAAAAAAGAGTGATTTCAGAAATTAAAGAAGACACTGCTCAAAAAGTACCAATGATGAGATTGGTTCAAGGAGATGTGGGTTCTGGGAAAACTGTTGTTGCAGCATTGGCGGCAGCATTAGCAATTGACTCATCTTTTCAAGTGGCATTCATGGCGCCTACAACTCTCCTCGCAGAACAACATTTTGTAAGCCTTAAAAGTTTTTTTGGCAAAGAAGCTTCGAAGGTTGCTCTACTTACCGGCAGCACGACAGCAAAGGGAAGAAAGAAACTGCTGCAGGATATCGAAGATATGTCTGTCCGTTTGGTTGTTGGCACCCATGCATTATTTCAAAAAGGTGTAGGCTTTCCCAATCTCGCTTTAATTATTATTGATGAGCAACATCGATTTGGAGTCAATCAAAGACTAGCCCTAAGAAAGAAAAATGATTCTGAGATTTCTGCTCCACACCAATTAACATTAACAGCAACGCCAATTCCTAGAACTCTTTCTATGAGTGTCTATGCCAATATGGATGTTTCAATAATTGATGAATTGCCGCCTGGCAGAAAACCAATTCAAACATCCTGCCTCCCACTTAGTGGAAAAACAAAATTAATTGAAAGAATTTTTGCAGCTACTAAAAATGGAAGTAAGGCCTATTGGATTTGCCCTCTCATAGAGGAATCAGAAAACTTAGATTTAAATGCTGTCATGGAAAGTTATGAAGATCTTAAAGAATACTTTGGGGAACAAAAAGTTGGATGCCTGCATGGAAAACTTTCAGCCAAAGATAAGCAGCTACAAATTCAAAAATTTAAAGACAGTCAAACATCTATTTTAGTTTCAACCACTGTAGTTGAAGTTGGAGTAGATATACCGGATGCAGATATCATGGTAATCGAGAATGCGGAAAGGTTTGGCCTTGCGCAACTTCATCAATTAAGAGGAAGAATTGGAAGAGGAAGCAAAGAAAGTTTTTGCATACTTTTGCACAAAGATAAAATAGGAGAAATTTCTTCTCAAAGACTAGATGTATTGGTAGATACACAGGATGGTTTTAAGATTGCTGAAAAGGATCTAGAAATCAGAGGTCCTGGAGAAATTATGGGCGCTCAACAAACTGGGATTGTGCCAATGAAATATACGAATCTCGTGCGAGATAGCCAATACCTCATGGGTACAAAAAAAGTAGCTGAGGTGATCTGCGATGAAGATCCTGAACTTGCTAATCAGTTAATCAACAGATGGATATCAGGCTCTATAGCTTTTGCTGATGCCTAGCTACAACTTAGATTGCGCCAAGAATTTTATTTATTCTTTTTCTAAACTTTTCACCAAAAGGAGGTCTTGCCCCGATGATTGGCAATACATCGATCATAGTTTGACTATAAATGGCACGGGCGTGACTCATGTTTTTAAAGCCTTCTGGTCCATGATATGCACCCATACCTGAAGCGCCAACACCACCAAATGGAAGATCCTCTTGAATATAGTGCAGAGTAATATCATTGATACAAACGCCGCCACTTTGCACATGACTCAATAAATATTCCTGCTCACTTTTATCTTTTCCAAAATAATACATAGCAAGTGGGTTTCGGCGAGGTTCAATCATATCTGGAACCTCAGCAATATCACTGTAAGTCATGATCGGAAGAATGGGACCAAAGATTTCTTCATGCATAACCAGCATGTCTTCGTTTACATTCTGGAGAATATGCAAAGGCATGCGACGATTGTCTTTTGATACGCGAAAATTTTCGTTGCCTATGATTGTGAGCTTAGCGCCTTTAGCCACCGCATCATCAATGTAGTTCTGTAACCTAGCTAAGTGGTTTTCATTAAAAACACCAGCATAATCAGTATTTCCTGTTATGTTTGGGTACATTGACTGAGCCTCATGCATTACACGAGCAATAAGCTTCTCTTCAAGCTCCTTAGGAACGATTACATAGTCTGGTGACAGACATAGTTGACCGCCATTTAAAAGCTTGCCAAATGTGAGACGTGTGCCGGCAAGATCAAGCTTTGCACTTCGACCAATTATTACAGGTGATTTTCCACCAAGCTCTAACGTTAGAGGTACTAGATTTTTTGATGCTGCCTGCATTACTTTTGCACCCACATGAGTGGACCCGGTGAATAAGAGATGATCGAAAGGCAGCTCTGCAAATTGTTGGCTAATGTCTTGACCGCCTGTCACAACCGCAACTTCATCAGTGGAAAAATACTTAGGAACAACCTTAGCAAACAGCGCAGCTGTCTCAGGAACGTATTCTGAAGGTTTGAGCAATGCACGATTGCCTGCAGCCAAAGCACTCGTTAAAGGCGAAACAGTTAAACCAAACGGAAGGTTCCAAGGAGAAATGATTCCAACAACACCCTTAGGGAAATACCTGACCTCGCTCCTACCTCCCAAAAAGTTCATTGGTTTATTAGTTTTTCTTCTTTCACTCTTCATCCAGTCCTTTAGGTTTTTTATAGAATATTCGATTGCCTCTACCTTTGATGCAAACTCTGAGAACAAACTAAATTCATAGGATCGGGCGTCATTAAACTCACGCTTAGTTGTTGTTGCAAACTCTTTTTTGTTATCAACAATCATTGCCTTAAGCCTTTTAAGGCGATCTACTCGTTTTGCATATGTAACCTCTCCTTCTTCACGAAACTTACTTCGTTGAAGTTCGACTAACGCATCAAGATTTTGGGTTTCTAATTTTGTAACATTGTTATGCTCAGCTGTGCTCATAATTTCTATTTTTGGGTTTGGAATTAAAATATTTTATACGCGTATAAAATATATAGCAATTCATTTATACTTGTACATATGTTTAAAAAAAGCCTAAAAGAGGATGTCAGTAAGAACATTGGTTAAACAGGAACGTCGAGATAGAATTTTGTCCCGTGCTCAAGAATTGATCTCTCAAAAGGGTTTTGAGGGACTGAGTATAAGAGTGTTGGCTGCTAGGGCTGAGGTTTCAACACCGACTATTTACAATCTTGTTGGCAATAAGGAAGATATATTGCACTGTCTTGGTGAGTCTATCGTGCAGCAGTTAACAGAAGCCTATCAGAGCTCGGCAAAT
>UPTG01003173.1_pt1 | contig 10627 bp, 10 predicted proteins | sample 2160121 | NCBI WGS metagenome assembly UPTG01 (sample SAMN06266255, study PRJEB28933) | marine metagenome | isolation source: Columbia River Estuary | place: USA:Columbia River Estuary, USA | collected 2014-07-27 | reverse complement strand
AAATAAAATTCCATTAACCGCAAACATCCCATAAGACTCTCGGTAATTTTTCGTAATCCAAAACGCATAAATTTTGGCAACGCCATAAGGAGATCGTGGATAGAACGGTGTTGTTTCTGTTTGTGGAATTTCTTGAACCTTTCCATACAGCTCAGAAGTTGATGCTTGGTAAATTCGTGTCTTTTTTTCAAGACCTAAGAACCTTATCGCTTCTAAGAGTCTTAAAGTTCCAATGCCATCAGCGTTTGCTGTATATTCCGGCATTTCAAAAGAAACATGTACGTGACTCATAGCTGCAAGATTATAAATCTCATCGGGCTGTACTTCTTTTATAATTCTAGTAAGGTTAGTGCTATCTGTTAAATCTCCATAGTGAAGAAAAAAGTTTCTATCTTCAACATGGGGATCTTGGTATAGATGATCTATCCTGGCGGTATTAAATTGAGATGCTCGGCGCTTAAGTCCGTGAACTTCATATCCTTTTTTAAGAAGAAACTCACTTAAATAGGCTCCATCTTGCCCTGTCACTCCTGTAATAAGCGCTACTTTACTTCTTGTCATTTTTTATAAATTAAAATTTACTTTTTTTAAACTATCAACCCAATAATCGGGGTTTACGTTAAACGTTTCTTTTCCTTTTTTAGTATCTAAGACGCTGTATTTTGGGCGATTCGCCAATGAGGCATATGCACTAGATGAAATTGGCCGTAAATCAGCTGAAACGTTACAAATCCTAAAGACTTCTTCAGCGAATCCATACAAACTTGTTTCGCCCGTGTTACTGAAGTGGTATGTCCCATAGTTAGTTGAATTAATCGAAATTATTTCAAGTAAAAAATCCGCCAGATCATGTGCATTTGTGGGTGAACCAATTTGGTCACTGACGACTTTAATCTCTTTTTGCGTATCCGCTAATCTTAGTATCGTTTTTACAAAATTTGACCCAAACTCAGAATACAACCACGAAGTCCGAATAATAAAATAGCTGCTTAACCTTTCCATAATGTTTTTCTCTCCTTGTAATTTACTTGCTCCATAAACACTTGAGGGATTTGGTACATCTGTCTCTTTGTAAGGCCTAGTGTTTGAGCCATCAAACACAAAATCTGTTGAAATATGTACTAGTTTTATGTTAAACTCTTTGCATAGTTTGGCCAATTTCTCTGCACCTTCTGCATTCACTTGATAAGCTTTGTCTTTGTTTTTCTCCGCTAAATCTACATTGGTATATGCTGCGCAATTTATTAGGAATTCAAAGCCTTTGTTTTTTGATAAATAGACCCGCATTTGAGAGCTATTAGTAATGTCAAATAGTGACGAATCCTCAAAAGAAATATTTAAGTCTGCCCTGCGCTTAGAGGCCATCTTAATACATTTCGCTAACTGGCCTCGACCCCCCGTCACCAACACTTTTACCATAGGTTCGCGATTGAAATGGCTGACAAGCTTGGCAGCTCTAAGTCTTTGTCAGAGACTTTGATTTGGTCTTGTTCTAATTTCCAGTCAATCCCTAAGTCTCTATCGTTATATAAAACCCCTCCCTCTGAGTCTTTATTGTAAAAGTTATCACATTTATAAGATATATGGGCGTTATCGCTCAGCACAACAAATCCATGTGCAAAGCCTCGGGGTACAAATAGTTGTTTCTGATTCGTCTCTGACAACTCAACGGAAAAATGCTTTAAAAAGGTAGGGGATTTTTCTCGGAGATCAACAACGACGTCTAAAATGCTACCAGAGACAACACGAATCAACTTGGACTGAGCAAAGATTCCTTTTTGAAAATGTAACCCCCTTAAAACGCCTTTAGTTGAAAAAGAAGTATTATCCTGTACAAAGCATATATCGCAGTTTAGAGCTTTGTTTAGCTGTATTTGATTATAGGTCTCAATAAAATAGCCCCGACTATCGTTATGAATGGTGGGTAAAAGTATTTTGCAGTCTATCAGTGCGGTGTTGATAATCTCCATCTCGTAATTCTAATTTGAAAGTTTGCTAATTACTGACTTGTGGTCTGAATTTTTCTATGAATCTTGAAAACTCAAGTGCTAATAAAACTGCAAAAGTCAACAAGAAAAAAAGAATCCCCATATACAAGTTCAAAGGAAGCTCTAGTCCAAAAAAGTTTTTTGTGTTAGAGGCAGATCCACTATCCTGCTTGTTAGAAATAGTTTCTACAATATACTGTTTATCCAATAAATCTCTTTCTATCTCAATAAGTTTGTCCCTTAGTTCTAAGTCGCTTAAATATAGTTCAAACTCTTTAGTTTTTTCGACCTCACTAGAGCCTTCAAAGGTAATCCCTATCTCGGACGCTTTATTAGCGCTAAGGTCTCGCTCTAAAACTCGTTTATAGGTGTTTTGAAGCGAGTCTGATTTAACTAATGCAAATTCTAAAGCGGTTTTAGTTTGTGTTAATTCCTGAGTATCTTTAAGTTGCTCGTTAACAAAAAATGGATTTAAATTAATCGACTCAACTATGCTTGAGAATACAGACTTAAAACTATTTCTAAGTGTAGACTTAATTATAATTTGTTGGTGTTTGTGCGTGTAATCTTCATTGTTTTTTAAAAAGTCTTCATATCCAATTTTTGAAGCGGCCAAGGAATCTAACTTTGTTATATAGTCGTTAAAAGCCACCAGTTTGTCGTTGTCGCTAACCAGTGGCTGGACATCAAAGCTTAATATAGATTCCGCTCTTTGAGTCTCTATACCCAAAACAGATCCTAAAGTCTCATAGTCTCTTTGTCTTACAAGGTCGTTAAAGTAACTAACAGAGTTGTACAAGTTTTCTCCTGTGGGATAATTTTGCACGATGGTCACGGAGGACTCATACTTTGGGGAAGATGTTTCTGTAAAAAAAAGGCCTATTAAAAATCCTAAAGCCACTGCTGAAGACAGGATAATAATACGCTTCTTAACCAAAAATACGAGCCATACAAATGCTAAGAAAATGCTCTTAAAAATAGTGATGAAAAAATTGAAGAAACGATCAAAGGCATTTCCTATAAGCTTAAAAAGCTGCCCTAAATCAACTTCTTCTGAAGTGTTAGGTTTGTTAGAGTTTGTACTCATAATGTGTTAGTTAAAAATCTGTTTTAAAATTTGTTGAGTAATTAAATATGTTGGCTTGACGCCACTAGAACCAAGCCCTCCCGAGGCTAAAGTTCCTCCTGTCTCAAGAGGATTGTCACTTGCATAATAGGCGTATCTAACTTTAACGTCTGGATTAATACTACGGCGGATTTTTGAAGCCGCCTGTATTGCTTTCTGATAATGAACGCCTTCCATTTCTAAGCCAATAACATTCCACGTAGAGTCGTGGAAGAACTTAAGCAAATCCTTGTTTTGAAGAGAAGTCCCCAAAACGGTTACCATAGTCCCTTCAAAAACCTGAAGGTCTTTTGTGTCAAAATCTTTTACGGTTAATTCGTTTTTGAAAGGGTAATTATCTGCAGTACCTTCAAATATATGAGCAGAAGGAATCATGATATCTCCTTTCGAGCCCTCTAAGATCCCTGCCTTACCCATGACGGAAATAGAATCTACGTTTAGATGCGTTTGGTTTTTCCCTGTTTTAAAGGGCTTCAAAAGCTCGTCTATCGTCTCATAGGCTTGTTCACCAAATGCATAGTCCATTACAATCACAACCGGATCATCAGTTGAAGATTCGCGATTAATTTCTGTATGAGAAAAATCTATTTTAGATGAGTCAAATATTTGTACGTCTATGTTGGTGCCTGAGGTGTCTTTTATAAAAATCATTCCCTCTTGCAACGCTATTTGCTTTATTTTATTGCGAAGAGACTCATTTTCTTCCTTGCTCAAAATCTCATAAACTGTAAAAATATCATGCTTAGCACATAGAGACTTTAATGCTTTAGGGGCGTGAAGCGTGTTCATTACGCTGTGCACGTTTGCCGATATAATATGGATCGGTCTGTCTAATAGTTTATGTTTCTTAAGTGTCTCTTTAATAGTGTTTGCCCAAGCCTCTCCGTGTATATGATGTCCTAAGCGCTCTCTAAGTACCGGGCTAAAATTAATTACTCGTTTAGAGTTTTCTATAATCTCACCCATAGCGCGTTTACCTAGCCAATAGATAAGATGTAAAAAATGGTCGGGACGCTTTGCTGTCGAAAATTGATCATATACTTCTAAAATTTCTTCAAAAGTTCTGCCAAGGATATTACCCGTATGAGTAATGGCTAGCTCCTTGTCTTTTTGACTTAACTTTTTCTTAGAAAGTACCGCAGCTTCTAATTTTACCCAGTCTCTAGTTGTAGCACCTTTATCATCAATAATTACTCGCTTAGCAATTTTATGCGACTCTATGAACATGAAGGTTAGGTGTGTCAAAATATCATAAATCTCTGAGCGGCCTCTAGTAATCTCAATGTTCATTTGCTCAAAATCGATACGATAACAGTTTCGACGTCTTTTTGAAGGGACAATAACCTCAAAGTGAGAGTTTCCAAACCCTTCGGCACTGGTGAGGTTAATCAATACACATTCTTCAATTCCAATAGGAAGACGATCAATAACATAAAGGAGTCCTTCCAATTCTGTTTTTTCTCCGGCTATGGAACCATATATTTCTGGTCGTAGTTGCAGTAATGCTTGTCTTAAGGTCTCGCCTGAAACCCCCATTGGCTTATAGAAGCCACGATTAAATAAGTGACGCATAGTCAAGTATAATCGCTCAATAGCATTTGAACTTTCTTGAGCTCGTGTGCGTGTTAAATTTTTAGTTTGGGTTTGTTTCATATGTAAGGCAAATATACAGTAATTAGTCTAAATCGCTTTTGTCAACGCGTCCGCAATTTTTCGATCATTAGACAGACGGGGGGTTTTATTCTGCCCTCCTAGCTTACCAATTTGTTTCATATAACTTTGAAATCCAGCCTTGGGCACTGGAGTAATAACTAGTGGTTGTAGCACTTTGCCTACCACAAGGTCTTTATAATAGCTGTTTTGGAGTTGCATAGCAGCATCTATCTTAGAAGCAAAAGCCTTTAGGTCTGAGGGTGGGTTTTCAAATTCAATAAACCATTCGTGATATGGTAGCTCGGTTGAGGGTGCTATTTGTGGCGCAACGGTAAACTCGCTTACGCTAATGTCTGTCGCTTTTAAAGCAGACAAAAGAGCGTGCTCAACTTCTTTTGCTATAACATGTTCCCCAAAAGCGGATATAAAGTGTTTTATTCTGCCGCTTACGATGACCCTAAAAGGGGCTAGACTAGTAAACTGTACAGTGTCTCCAATATTGTAGGCCCAAAGTCCTGCTGTAGTCGAGATAATTATCACGTAATTAACGCCTATTTTAACATCTTTTAATGTGAGTCGTTGATGAGAGGCGTCAAAGAAAGTGTCTGCAGATATAAACTCATAAAACATCCCTGAATCCAACTGAAGAAGCATACCCGTCTCGTTTTGTAGGTCTTGAAACGCAAAAAACCCTTCGCTGGCAGGATATAGCTCAATACTATCAACTTTTCTCCCAATAAGAGTTTCAAACTTGGAGCGGTACGGTTCGTAGTTAACTCCTCCAAAAATAAAGAGATTCAAGTTTTTGAAAATATCGCCTACTTTTTGACCCTTTTGATCTACTAATTTCTCAAAATACATTTGAACCCAAGAAGGAATTCCAGCAATAATAGACATGTCTTCGTGTATTGTCTCCTGAACAATTTTATTTACTTTCGTCTCCCAGTCTTCAATACAGTTAGTCTCCCAAGAGGGTAATCTATTTTTTTGAAGATATTTGGGAACATAATGAGCGACAATCCCTGATAAACGCCCAAGCTGAACTCCATTTTTATCTTCAAGAACAGGGCTGCCTTGTAAAAAAATCATTTTCCTGTCTACAATTTGAGTGTTTCCTGTTTGATGAATGTATAATAAAATAGCGTTTTTGGCCGCCTCAACGTGGCTAGGCATGCTTTCTTTGGTGATCGGAATGTACTTAGCCCCAGATGTAGTTCCGGAAGTTTTAGCAAAGTAAAGAGGTTTACCCTTCCACAAGACATTTGCTTCTCCGGATACCACTTTATCGACATAAGGCTTGAGTGCTTCATAATCCCGGACAGGGACACGCTTAACAAAGTCTTCGTGAGAATTTATGCTTATAAAATCATGGTCCACCCCAAAACTAGTTGCTGCCGCTTCAGAAATTAACGATTGGAAAACGCGATTTTGGGTCTCAAGCGGGCTTGAAGACCATTTTTGAATTTTCTTATAGGTTCTAGCGGCATATAACTTGGCGAAAAACGCTTTAATTGATGGCATTATAATTAATTTTAAAAGTCAATAAAATTTGTTGGATTGAGAGGGATTCCGTTGCTCCAAAGTTCGAAATGAAGGTGTGGACCTGTACTTAATTCTCCTGAAGCACCTGAAATAGCAATCACTTCTCTAGCTTTAACAAAATCGCCTTGAGATTTTGTTAAAGATGAGTTATGTTTGTATACTGAGATTAACTCATCTCCGTGATCTATAATGATTACATAGCCCGCATCTGAAGTCCAAGAAGCAAACAATACGCGGCCGTCTGATGTCGCTTTAACTGGCGTGTTGATCGGGATCACAATATCTACCGCAAAATGCTTTTCATTTAAATCAAACTTAGAACTTATAGAGCCCTTAACCGGTGGGAAAAACACAAAATCCTTTACGGTTGAAGCAGTTTCAAATAAGTTATATTTATCTTCATTACGAACCTTTTCCCTTAGTAGAGAATCTGCCTTTGAGCGGTTTAACTCTAAAATATCTGTATCTACTTGAGCTGCCTTAAAAATAGAATCTTTATTAATTACAACCGTACTAACCTCGCCTCGCAGTACCCTTTTTAAAGAATTGATGTAAGCATCGTTCATGTTGATCGTCTTCATTAAAGAGTCCTGGAAGGTCATTTGTAGGTCGAGACTCATCTAGCTGACCTCTATACGTTAGCTTCAGCTCGGCGTTAAATAAATAGAAGTCTGGTGTGCATGCAGCATTATACGCTTTGGCAATATCCTGCGTTCTATCGTACAAATAAGGAAAAGAATACTTCATTTTTCTTGCATGCAGTTCCATGGCTCTTGGTCCGTCTTGTGGGTACTTTTCAGCGTCATTACTAGAGATAGCAATCACTCTTATTCCCTTTGTTTTTAGCTCCTCTGCCAGAACTACTAGTGCTTCATTAATATGAATGACATAAGGACAATGATTGCATATGAACATTACCATAGTTCCGTTTGGACCTTTTACTTTGTTTAATGATTTTATAGAATCTGAAACAGTATCCCATAATTTAAAATTTGGTGCTTCCGTTCCTAATGGAAGCATATTTGAAGGTGTTTGAGCCATTTCGTGTTAGTTGTCCTCAAAGATATGCAAAGATTTGTAGTTATTCGTTTAGGAAGTACTGAAAAAATTATATCTTCATTGCTTTGATTAATGCAATAAATATGACCACAACAATTTCGTTTGATGACTACTCTAAAATTGATTTGAGAATAGGCACTATAACTGAAGTTTTTGACTTTAACGAGGCACATAAACCTGCCTATAAGTTAACGATAGATTTTGGGAGTGTAGGGATTAAAAAGTCTTCCGCTCAGATTACATCTCTTTATTCTAAAGAAGATTTATTGAACAAACAAATTATAGCTAATATTAATTTCCCAAATAAACAGATTTCCAATTTTGTTAGTGAATGCTTAGTTTTAGGGGCTGTAGATGCTTTTAAAGTTATTTTGTTGTCGCCTGAAGAAAATGTACCTAACGGCACTCCTTTGCTTTAACCCCATTGCTTCATATAAGGGTATTATTTTGCTTTTGATTTTTCATGATTATAGAGTTCCATGATACCTGTAATTATTAACGTATAAATAGGCTATATGCAAAGTCTTACAGGTCAAAATCAAGGCCTTTTAGAAACTAATTTATGGCATATAATCCAGCGAATACTGTTCCATGTATGAAAAAAGTTATAAGTAAAATTCTTATTCTTTTATTTATTGTCTATTTCCTGCTAAATGTCATCAAAATTAACGTCTGTGAAGTTGCCAGTTGACAGATTCTCTTTACTGTCTTTATAGGGAAACTCTTCTTTCACGTAGTCTTTTTGATGTCTATCGCTAATAACTTCTTGACCTTTTTCATTAATTATGTAGTCAGTCATTTCTTTTAGAATGCTATTAAACTCCGTGAAGTCTTCCTTATAGAGGTATATTTTATGTTTTTTGTAGTGGAAGGATCCATCATCGTTAGTGAATTTTTTACTTTCTGTAACCGTCAAGTAGTAGTCACCAGCTTTAGTAGCTCTGACATCAAAAAAATAGGTGCGCCTTCCAGCTCTTAAAACTTTCGAATAAATTTCTTCTTGTTCCATAATTGTTGTGTTAAAAATAGAAAGAGATTCAATTAATAGGTCTCTTTTACAATCAAAAGTCCAAAAAATAAATTAGCACACCAACTAATTAAGACATTTATTTTCTAGAATTCAATGATTTGTTGTTTTATGAAACTAACTGGAAATTTCTTGTAGTTGATTTTGATAAAGATCTTTGTAATAACCTTCAACATTAATAAGTTCAGCGTGAGACCCTTTTTGCGTTATGATTCCGTTATTCAAAACCACTATTATGTCTGCGTTTTTTGCAGATGAAATTCTATGACTAACTATGATAGTTGTTTTGTCTTTGGTTACTAACTTTAAATTGTTTAAAATTTGTTCTTCGGTTTCTGTATCAACTGCAGAAAGACAATCGTCTAAAAGAAGAATTTGTGGGTTTTTTATAAAAGCCCTTGCAATAGATACTCGTTGCTTTTGGCCCCCTGAAAGCGTGATGCCGCGTTCTCCCAAAATAGTATCATATCCGTTTTTAAAATTAATAATATTGTCATGAACAACGGCCATCTTAGAAGCTTCTATAACTTCGTTGTCTGATGCATTATTTTTCCCAAATTTGATATTTTTTTTGAGACTATCAGAAAATAAAAAGGGGTCTTGAGGAACAAAACCAATACTAGATCTAAGGCTATCCAGGTTTTGACTTTGAATCGCTATTCCGTCCACTTCTATATGGCCTTTTTGAACATCATATAATCGTCCTATGAGCTCTAGTATAGTTGATTTCCCAGAGCCAGTGTTTCCAATAATAGCAAGAGTTTGTCCCATTTTAACTTCAAAACTGACCCCTTTTAATGCTTGAATATTGGTGTCCTCGTATGTAAAGTATACATCTTTAAAAGAAATAGATCCATCGATTTTAGTTTCTAGCTCACAGTTGTTGATTATGCCAGGAGTTTGCTTTAGAAACTCATTTATGCGTTTCTGCGAAGCCTCTGCTTCTTGTATTAAAGAAGTGACCCATCCAATAGAAGCTACTGGCCAAGTGAGCATATTCACATATATTATAAACTCTGCTATGGTTCCCAAATTCTCTATCTGCCCATCCATATATTGCTTTCCTCCAATATAAATTACTATCAGATTACTTATGCCTATTAGTAGTAACATTAAAGGATGAAAAAATGCCTGAATTTTAGATAAACCCAAACGTTTCTCACGTTGAGAGCTTGCCAAGTCTGAAAACTTTTGTTCTGTTTGTTTCTCTATGGCATAGGCCTTTGTAATCCAAATACCACTAAAAAACTCTTGAGTTGACGATGATAAGGTAGATAAATGAGTTTGTACAATCGTACTTTGTTTGTGAATTAGTTTACTAAGAAAATAGATGGATATAGATAAAAAAGGAAGCGGTAGAATGGTATACATTGTAAGTGAAGGCGATTGATTGTACATGTATGCCAAAGCAACAATAAATAGTGTTAAAGTATTAATTGTATACATAACAGCTGGTCCAATATACATTCGGACTTTACTAACGTCTTCACTTATTCGACTCATAAGGTCTCCCGTACGGTTTCGTTTGTAAAAAGCAATAGAAAGCTTTTGATAGTGTTTGTAAACTTCATTTTTCAAATCAAACTCCACATGACGCGACACGTTAATTATAGTTTGACGCATTAAAAAGGTAAATATACCGGTGGCAATGGCGGCTCCAATTATGTAAAGTATATATGTGCTTATTTGATTCCTAAAAACGTCAGGACTTGTAGGATTAGTAATTTGATTAGAAATTAAAGTAATCGATTTTCCAATAAGCTGAGGAGTAAATAATGCAAATATCTTAGATCCAATTGTTATAAGAATACCCAAGATGATTTTAAAGAGATTGTTCAATATGCATCGGAACGATTTATAACCATTGTCCCAGAAATTGATCTTCCAGGTCATACCAATGCTGCTTTAGCATCATATGCCGAACTCAATTGTAACGGAAAAGCTACGGAACTCTATACGGGAATTAAGGTTGGTTTTTCAAAATTATGTGTGGACAAGGCCATTACGTATGATTTTGTTGATGATGTGATTCGAGAAATAAGTGAAATTTCTCCAGGCCCCTATTTTCATATTGGAGGCGATGAGTCCTTGGTAACTCCAGAAGAGGATTTTAACCGCTTTATGGGCCGAACCTTAGAGATTGTCAAAAAATACAAAAAAAACCCCATGGGTTGGTATGAATTGATCACAGCCGATATTCCCGAGGAAACTCTTTTGCAATATTGGGCTAAA
>UPTG01003172.1_pt1 | contig 10629 bp, 25 predicted proteins | sample 2160121 | NCBI WGS metagenome assembly UPTG01 (sample SAMN06266255, study PRJEB28933) | marine metagenome | isolation source: Columbia River Estuary | place: USA:Columbia River Estuary, USA | collected 2014-07-27 | reverse complement strand
ATTTGCAACGAATACAAGGTAGGTAAGCATTTACGACATCGCATGTGGACACCTACTAGAAATGATGGATTTTAGAAATGGCAAATCAATTCATAGCAGCGCTCGACCAAAGTGGTGGTAGTACATCAACCGCGCTCGAACGATATGGACAGGAATACACAGAGGACAACAAATTCGACCTAATGCATGATATGCGTATGCGTATGGTGAACAGTCCAGATTTTAACGACACACGCATATGGGGTGCCATTCTCTTTAAGGACAGTGTGACACGCGGCCTCGCAGTTATCATGAACGCAAAAAACATTAAACCGTTTCTCAAGGTGGATGTTGGATGCGAGGACAATGGATACATGAAATATTTTCAAGTACATGACGCAATCAATTTTGCGATTGACCATGAGTGTTACGGTACGAAAATGCGATCAGTCGTAAAGACAGAAAACATTCTGCGTCCGGTATTGACACAACAATTTGCAAATGCAGAGGAAATCTATAACAAGGGTCTGATGCCGATAGTCGAACCAGAAATACCAATCGACTCAGGTGACAAAGAAAGACTTGAAAACATTCTACGCGATGAGATAGCAAAACGATTAGAAGATTTCGATGGTAGATGCATACTCAAGTTGACGATACCAGAGAAAGAGAACTTCTATACAGAATTGGCAGACTCTTCATCAGTCGAAAGAATCGTTGGATTGAGCGGTGGATATCGACTTGGAGATGCCTGTGAAAAACTTCACAAACAAGATAGAATGAGCGCAAGCTTCAGTAGAGCATTATCTGAAGGCCTCACAATAAATCAAACGGAGGAAGAATTCTCCGATATACTCAGTGACAATATAAACACAATTTGGAGGGCAAGTTAATTTTTAAAAAGCTATTGACGAATCACCCTAATCTGTGATATAAGTATATTATCGGTACAGAAAAATTCCATAGGATAACTTCTGGCCTCAACCTGCCACAGTGGCAAAACAGAAAGAGAACTAAAATGACAAACGTAAAAAACCCCCGTTCCATCGCCGACCAAACAAGAAATATTTTAGGTCGAGATGTAAATCTAGGCGTGATGGAAAAAAACTTCGCACCATCAGAACTACAAGAAAAATACCCACAATTAGAGATTGAAGGTTTCGGTTGGTTTGACTTAAACGAATCAATCGCGGACGACAACATAGGCGTCCGCACAAAAGGCACAGAAGATGCTCCAGATCTCCGAAACGATTTAAAAGTTTCCGGATGGGATACATCATTCATTCCCCCCATTATAAATCTGCTCGATGGCACATATCTTGACGGCCGAACTCGCGCCAAAGAGATGATAAAACTTGGCGAACGATGGATGCCGGTGATCTATGCCAAACTGAAAGAACCGGACAATCAACGGGCGTTTGGAATTGTTGCAAACAAACACACTTACGCAAAACGTGCAAACAAAGACGATATTGTTAGTGCTCTATCACAAGACGTTAATGATGGAATCTGTCCACGCGGCCATGATAAAATCATGCTTCGTTTGATCGAGGTGTATTTCGGTAATGAATTTTACACATCTGAAAACGGCAGAAAGAATCCCATGTTGCAACGCATTGTCAACGAGGTGTGGGAAGAGACTAGCAATCCAGATGAAATTGTAAGAAACAGAGAACGTGATGAGTGGATCACATGGCTCTCCAAAACCAAACATAACCATGATGCTCCTAACACATGTCTGATGATGGTAGGTGGCAATCGCCCAGAGCAGTTTCTCACTCGCCACATTCTACCCGCAGGCATTAAGGGAAAGACTGCCGAAGTCATTCTCTATGTCAACGTAAAAACAGAAACAAAAGCAAAAGAGGCGGTGACTATCTTCAAAAGAGAAGTAGATCAACTCTATACCGACATGTTCAAAACAGTTTCCAAATCAGTCGTAGGCCTTGATCTTGCTCCACCGAAAGAAGGTTGGAAAATCGTAGGAATCATTCCACAGATTCAGAACGAACAACAACAGATTGCTTTCACTGATTATGAACTGGTTTCCTATGAGGAGTACATGAAATGATGGTAACACAACAACAGAAAAAAGAGTGGGGATCTTATCCAGATCGCAAAGATTCCTACGACGACAAGAAAGACATTCAGGCATTCATTCGTATGGTGGAGGACGACGATTGGTTGCAATCAATTCTTTCCGCTCGACTGAAATCACCAATCAACCATTTCCGTTGGATCGATCATCCAGATGGACTCTATGGTGCCGACTTTGGATTACAAAATCGAGAGACGAATGAAATTGGAATGACGTTTGATGTTGAACGCTGGTTTGCATGGAAAGCCGACTGGCCCTCATATTACCACTATATTCATTTTCTCGGAAGAAAGGATCATTTGCTCGAAGTAAAACATCCCTTTATGATGGTGTATCTGAACTATCATCAGGATCAGTGTTGCATGGTAGACAAAGAAATCATTGCCTCATATCCAACAAAAGACAAATACTTTTCGTATAAACAATGTTGGGATAGAGTGAAGGAGGTCCCTCTCTATCAAGGCCTATTTCACAAAAGAGCTCAAGAGGAGATAGAAGCATGAACATGGATGATTTTCTGAACGATCCTATAGAGTATAATAAAGAGATAAGGAACAGAATAAGGTTATCTGTTGCTGCCTATGCATACGAGATGAGAAATGAAAGTATCATGGATGATGCAGAATACGATAGACTCTCAAAAGAGATAGATGTATCAGAAACAACAGGTAATAAAAAGATGGATAATTTTTTTAAAAAATCTTTTGATGCAGATACAGGACAATGGATACACAAACATCCGGAGTTAAGAAAGGTGGCTTTTCTCTATGATACCTATTGCTTTGCGAGAGAAAAGAACGCCTGAATCGAGTTGGAAATGGGTGGGAATTTGTGGGTAAGTTTGGGAATGTGCTGCAGATTCGACAAAATGGGGGTTTAGCAGGTGTTTACGGAGATTATCGGAAGTTGACCAAATCCCCAGAGGATTTTTCGGATCGCCTCTACGCCTCCCCTAGCAGACTTTCGCTGAAAAAAATCAGATGATCTGCCACGATTTTTCTTGACATTCGCCTCAAAGCCGTGTAGCTTATTAGTATAGAGAGAATCACTAGTCACTGAAAGGACTACCGAATGTCAAATTTATCCGCCTGCGATACCTTTTTTAATTTCCAACAATACACCAGTGTTCATACTGTTGTTGAAGTCTATACCGCTACAGGTATCGAACAGTATTGTGTTGCTATACAGGAAGTCGATGGATGGTTGATGTGTTACGAATTAGACACTCCTGTCCATTGTGATTCGTTTGGTGACGTTGTTGACGCCGCTTGGAGTGCGATGGTAGACCACCTTGGAATGGACGCTGTAAACGCCATTGACAGGAATTGGACCGCCCAAGGTTGCGCCGGTGCTACTGATTCGATGCGGGCATATGAGATGTCAACCGCTGTGGCCGCCTAAAGTTTCCAAGATGGATGGGTTTTCTCCTTCCCCTGTCCATTAACCTTGTAGGGATTTTCGTTGATTCATTTCCGAATCCCTGCTTTTTTTTCATCGAATAACCAAAGAAAGATAAATAATCAATATGAATAATGATATTATGATAGAATATACTGATGTTGCTTATACCTCTAAGCGGGGGCGCAAAGCAATATTCGATGCAATTAACGATGATATACTACGCGATTTTTTAGATAATGATATGGAACTCCCATGTGATTCGTGTGAATTGTCGATTGACTGCGAAACAAGTGGAAAAGAATGTATGGCTTTTAGAAATTGGAGTACGAATGGACGATATGAATTGAATACCATACAAAAACACATGAGAATGCCCCGAAAAGAGTAAACCACTACATGTTGATTCAATATCTATAGAACCCCGAGGATTTTGCTATGATTTTATTATGCACATACAACATGTAGTGGTTTACCAGAAGGAAAATTTAATGAAAATACCGACAGAATGTAAGAATCAGGATATTTTTGAGATGATTTTATCGTGTCTCAAGAAAGATTATCCACCAGAAAAAACATTGGACACTGTAAAGTGGAAATTTGAAGATGCCGATCTGGATAAAATTGTTAAATTTGTGGCGGAAGTTTATGATGTAACACCAAAAATATAGGAGATTTTCCGAGAGCACTACTGAAAACCTTCCAGATTTTTTTCTGGAAGGTTTTTTTAAAGCTATAGTAAAGCTTTAAATATTATCAGAAAATTTCAGAATTGCCGGCGTTACCCGGCGTTTCCAGTGGAAATGAAACAAAAAAAGAAGATAACTTTGACTACCGGACTACCAAAAACGAATCACCTCGAAGACCTATGCACATATTCTTTGAGAAGTCAAGAGCCCCCTCCCCTAAAACTGAGTTGACACTTTATTCTGGCGGGTCCCATTTCAAGTCCGAGTCAGGTTGTATAGCAACACCACCTCCGAATCACTCTCTGATTCGTTTTCCAGAACCTCTGATTCGTTTTTCCCAGACCTTTTTAAAAATTTTTTTTTTTGGGGCCCCCATTTTTCCTAGATAGTTTCGAAGGAGAATTTCAGATGGCATTCAGATCCCACTTAGAATATATCAATCATATCACATGCAACAGATGCAATCACTATTGGACATACTCATCAATGGATCCAAAGTTTCAGATCAGTCGCGGAGAATATTATTGTCCCAGTTGCGGAGTTCAAGGAGCTGTGCAAGAAGAAGATTACAGAACTTCTATAGATAATTCAGAGACTTCCACGAATTGGTTTCCGAGCCTGCCGAAAGTCAAGAAGAGCGTTGCACCGCAATTGGACCTTTGCCTTTGCGAAGATTCTCCGAAAGGCAAGATCTGTGATTGCGGCGATTTATGATTTGCAATCAATTTGCATATGATCTCTAAGTCATAAACTGAGTTTATGATTGGTAAGTCATAGGATTCTGAATCCTATGTAATCCATTCCTCGACATGTTGTTTTGCAAACATGTATGCAACAATTCCCAATGGGTCGTCGTATGCACTTGGCAAACACTCGACTGTCAACGAGCAACACTCGTCTTCTTCATCGTAGAAACTAAAATATTCTCCTCCGTGCCAGATGCAGAAGATATCTCCAAAGGTTGCAGAATATTCATCTATCAAAGGTTTTGCTTCATATGCATCCAAGCAGCCAGTATCGTTTTGGACAGCTTCGTGGCTCCAGTACTCATCTGGGTTGCACGATACTTCGTTCGTTGTACAAGTCATATTGATTCCTTTTCTTTCTTGGTACACGAACATTATAACAGAAACCACTTGAAGTTTCGATGTCGAAAATCATCAATTTTCTTTTTCGGTATCCCTAACGAATCTCTACAGGAGTTTCATGCAGCGTTCGAGACATGTAGGAGATGATCGAATCAACCTCAGAGGCAGACAGAAAACCTTTGACTGATTCGTTTGAATTGGTGACTCCCTCGAGGACTGTCATGTTTCCGGTACGAGCTTCCCATACAGCGATTTCGTAGAGACCTTGTTCGGCGCCCATGCCGTTGTTGATCACCGACAGGACATATTTATTTCCGAATTTCAGTTTCCATTGATAAGCGTCTGGAATGTTCTGCCAGCCATCGGAGACTGACCTTCCTGTATACTCAGATAAAAATTGCATTCATCGATTCCTTTCTTTTTGAATTTGAATTGATTTTTCTTGTAGGTCTGTGAGTCTTTCTTCGAAATCATCGGTCCACTCTACATTGTGTTGAAAGATGCTTCCGAGATATCCGAGAGTATAAGAATCACCGTGTATCTCTTGTAGAAGATTTACAAGTTCCCAATGTTTTGATCGTTTTGTCATTTTTTCTCCTCTATGTGGTAAGTGCTGTGGTTATCCACACTGATAATATGATCGCGGTTCCTATCCATCCGAAAACATCAAGCATCGATCAACTCGATCACTTCGATGGCATGCTCTACCAAGTTTTTTCCATAGATTTCCTCGACAAGCATCAGAATGTCATCAGTGGTTACATTGGCGCTTTCATAGTCAATGTCGGTGGCGTCATAAAGATCGGCGTGGCTCAGGATTCTTCCTGTACTGTCAAAATGACTTCGAATGAAATCGGTGACTTCTAAATGCTCCATGTTCATACCACCATGTATAGAATTGCGGCGAGTGCAACGAGCGACATCATTGTGCTGGTTGCGTTTTTTATGAATTTCCGAATCATGTTCGAGTTCTCCTTTGTTTGTTCTTCAAGTGTATCACAAATTCTCTGTTGTGTCAAGTTTTATTCCAGAAAATTCGTCAAGAGTGTTCAGCGTGGTCGCACTTCGTGCGCCATTTTTATTCTTCCACTTGCATTTCGATTTCTTCTTCTAGCATTTCCCGCATCATTGACACAGACAGTCCAATGGATTTCAAGAGTTTGGGGCTTGTCAGTTTCCGCAAGGCTTTCACCTCTTGTTGACGAATCCGTTCTCTAGTCACACAATAGTATTGTCCGATTTCTTCAAGAGTTTGTGCATCGCAACCGATACCGTACCGCAAACGAACAATTCTTTCTTCTTTTGCAGTGAGCGACAAAAGAGCTGTTCTTACTACGTCTTTCATGTTCATCATCATTTCGAATCACCTTTCTCTGGATTACACCTTACAGTACCACACGGAGGCATCGTTGTCAAGCGAAAGTGTCATAAAAGTTTCACAAAAAAGATAACGAAATCAGAGATTTACTGTGTCGTTTTTCTATAGATACAATGTCGAAATACAAAATGGAGATCGACTATGAAAACAGAAGCACAAAAACTTTGGAAGAAGGTAGGTAAAATGGATTTAGGAAACCCAATGATCACGGCTCTTGTGGGTCTTGTGATTTTTTACATCGGATTGAAAACATTCTCTGGTGGAATGAAGTCGATGGGCAACATGGAACATTTGTCGTGGTTTTTAGGAAGCCCGATATACATGTTCTTTGGTGGAATCATCATGACGTTGCTCTGGCAGTCGTCAAGTCTGTCCACAACTGCAATCATCGCCTTGGTTGCGAGTGGGGCATTGCCACTGCCAGCTGCGATAGGCGCGGTTCTAGGAGCGAACTTGGGAACCACTGGCACAATCTGGTTGGCGGGATTGTTGGTGTCAGACGGGTTGCCCAAGGGTGACACGTTGCGAATAGCAATGGCCCATACAGGAATGAATTTGTTGATGGCCGTGATGTTGTTGCCGTTTGTCGGACACATTGCAAAATACTTAAATAAATTTTAAAAAAGCTGTAGGGGGGAGATTTTCTTTCCCTACGCCCCTTGACACGGCCACTAAATATATGGTACACTCTTAATGTAAGAGATACTAAAGATGGTTCTGACATGATTCGATTCGAGTACATAAGACAGAAATCTATCAGTGGTGAAGCATTAGTTTCGCCACACAAAACTTTCACCCCAAAATCAAAACAATCAGAGGAGACTAGCATGTTAAATGTAGAAGGCCTGATGGCGAGCGCGTTTTCGAACGCCGTAGAAAATCCAGAGAATATCAATGAAGATGGAACCCTTAATTGGAATTTCGTTGAAGCAGATGTCTGGATGGATTTATCAGAAAATTTGGGACAGCAAGTGTTGACAGAAGATATTTATCCAACCTTCGATGATTTGGCGACAGAATATTTACACAAAACTGGCGCGTATATGGAAGAGGGAGTTTAACATATGACAGTGAGATTGTCCACAGCAGCAAGTGAGATTGTAATTAATTTGGACGGGCCTGACGGGAATGTATTTTCCCTGATGGCACTCGCAAAAAAACTTGCACATTTTGAAGGAAATCGTGTTTCACCAATCATTGCGGAAATGTCATCGAAAGGTTATGAAAACGCCCTTCGAGTTTTTGATAGAGAATTTGGACATATGGTAGTTTTAGAAACAAGTGATCAAACGCTTATTGACATATTGAGTTAAATGCTGTATACTAATCTAGTAATAAGAATCATTGAAAGGATTTTTATGATGTCTGAAAAAAAAGAAAGACATGGCGGGCCATATGATCGTGGTTCCGCAGATAGTTATTATAGACGGGAGTTCGAACCACATTACTATCCTTTAGGTAGTTATAGAGGAGAACGCATTTGCGAAGATAAAATGACAAATGAACAAATTATGGAATACGCAGAAGGTTACGATGATAACGATGATGCGGGAAACTTTAAGGAGTACTAAATGTCAAATAGGTATATATGCACAGTGTTTGAGGAAATGAGATCATGTGTTAAGACTTCAAATTTTTCTTATCTGTCGGGATTGATCGAAGAAGCACAATCACTTGCCAATCGTATGGAATCACGGTTATATGAGATTAAAGACTTTGAAAGACTTCACGAAGATATCAGAAAGTTAAAAGCCGAGAAGAAAAAGTTAGAAAAGGACAGCCCTGATAATGTGGGTTCTTGAGAGTAAAACCGGAGGCGAGTGGGTCGCGGTCGCAAAATATGATACGGAAAGTAAAGCAGAGGTCGCTCGCTGGGAGGCAGAGGAACGATACGAAGGTTCGTCTGCCCATTTAAGAGGTGAAAACAAATTGTTTAGAATTCGGGTTGAAATTGCGGGTATTACATATCCCCGTCCGAACTCTATTTGGAAATGAAGGAAAGTATAATGGATAAGCAATTAAATTTTGATTTTGTCAGTGATATGAATAGAATCGGTGGTAAGATTTGTATCGATGATATTGATACAACAGATTTATCAGAATTTGAAACATATTTGAAAAATCGAATGTATGATGCCGAATATAAATTACATGTTCTCGAAGGTGCAGTTACAAGAATTGGTTTAGACTATAAAAAATATCTTGAAACAACTGATGAGGCATGTTTAGAGAATATTCCGGCCACGATTGAAGAATATTTTAATCATTGGTCCAGAATAGGTAAATAAAAGAAAGAAGAATAAATGTCAAACGAAATAGTAATACTTTTTGGTGCGTTTTTAATAATATCTTTATGGTATACTTGGCGTAGATCTGAGAAATCTGGATATCAAGAGGGTATCGTAGATACTTTAGGTGCGGTTGAAGAAGCACTTGGATATGATCAGAAAAAAATGCGTGAACTTTTATTGCTTATGGGTGAAAACGAAGAAATTAAACTTGTAAGAATTGAATCAGATTCAGAATAGTTCTTGACAATGCCCATGTTTTATGATAGCTTATATGTGAAGGGAAAGAATCATGCAAATTATTCAATATCAAGATTTAGATTCGAATGTTTCTGATAAAATTCAGAGCATTATCAATTTTGTGTCGAACAAATATATCTTCGATTCTACTGAAATGACAGTTTCGGTAGATATTCGGGACAATTTAGATTTTGATGGCCATGCGGTTGTCGATCCATGCGACGAAGATGACGATTATCCCTTAAATTTTGAATTGGAGTTTTCCGATGCTCTATTTTCCACCGTAGAACTTGGGGGAGACCAGTTTTGGTTGACACTGGTACACGAAATGGTGCATATTAAACAATTTGCCCTTAATGAGTTACGGAATTTCCCAAAAAGTATTCGGTGGAACGGTAAATTCTATCGTATGCCCAATGGCAAAATTGATCTTGCTAAGTATCTTGACTATCCTTGGGAAGTTGAAGCATATTCTGTAGAAAAAAATCTGTATAATGAGTGGAAAACTTCTTATACAGCCCTTGACACCGCTACTTAAGCCTGATAGCTTATTAGTATAGAAAGAATCACTAGTCACTGAAAGGACTAAAAAATGGCTTATATGTCTCAAGAAAACAAAAAAACTCTCGCCCCTGCAATCAAATCTGTATTGAAAGAGTACGGCATGAAGGGTTCGATTGGAGTTGATAATCATTCGACATTAGTAGTCAATCTTAAAGAAGGTCACATTGATTTTGGTTCCAAGAATGATAGTGTAAATCCCTATTGGATCGACAAGCACTATACAGGAATTGCACAACAATTCTTGAATGAACTGAAAGATGCCATGATGGCTGGAAACTACAACAACTCTGACATTATGACTGACTATTTTGATGTTGGTTGGTATATTGAAATTAATGTCGGAAAATGGAATAAAGAATACGTTTTAAACTCATAATAGGATATAAATAAATGAATATGTGGTATGTAGAAGGTAAATTCCCTTGGGGAATTGAAAGGTATGAAATGCTGACTCGTGAACAGTCAAGAGTTATTCATTCAAGAATGTCTCTATCTGGTGGCGGTTGGCAGTCAATAATGGTTCAGTCCGGTATTATGGAAGGAGTCCCCGATGTCTAAAATTCAAGAAAAAATTACACCACTAATGGATGAATTACAAGCCATGATGGAAAGTGACGCACATATAGAAAATCTGCACAATGTAGTAACAAAAATGGCTCAAGTAAATGTGTATAGAAGTTACATGAATGATGAAGACAAAGACTACTTAGAAGGTATTGAGTGGTTCTTAGAAGAATATCCGGAAGGTAGAACTTGGAAAAATTGGGACTAAATAATGTCGAATAGATACATATGTACAGTTTTGGATGAAATGCGCGACTGCATTAAGACTTTAAATTTTTCTTATTTGTCGGGATTGATCGAAGAAGCACAATCACTTGCCAATCGTATGGAATCACGGTTATAT
>UPTG01003168.1_pt1 | contig 10637 bp, 9 predicted proteins | sample 2160121 | NCBI WGS metagenome assembly UPTG01 (sample SAMN06266255, study PRJEB28933) | marine metagenome | isolation source: Columbia River Estuary | place: USA:Columbia River Estuary, USA | collected 2014-07-27 | reverse complement strand
TTTATATTACTCACCCAAAGTAGATGCTCCTGATGTAGGTTCTTATTTAAAATCATACAGTAGGAGTTCAAATATGACTGCAGGTTTTACTATGTCTTCAAGAACTCGTCCTATGGTTATTGGTAAATTCCAAGAATATGTAAGTGATAAGGGAGTTACAATAAGATCAAAACGTTTATTAGAAGAAATGAAAACGTTTGTTTGGAAATATGGTAGAGCAGAAGCTCAAACGGGCTATAATGATGATTTAGTTATGAGTTTTGGTATCGGCTTATATGTACGAGATACTGCATTAAAATTTAAACAACACGGATTAGATATAACAAAAGCAGCTTTAGGAGCTTTTTCTAAAAATTCAACCCAATATCAAGGAGCATATTTTTCAACAGGGATGGATAACCCATACACAATGGATGATGGAAAAGGTGGAACTGAAGATTTTAGTTGGCTTCTGTAATATTTATTCATATATTAACAAACATGGCTGATACTAGCGTATTTACAAGATTAAAAAGACTATTCTCTACAGACGTAATAATTCGTAATGTAGGAGGGAGTCAACTTAAAGTTCTTGATTTTAACCAAGAACAAATGGCGGGGACTACTGAAACCAATTCAATGGTTGATAGGTACAATAGGTTATATACTACCAATCAAATGGCAGCCTATAACCCGGCACTAAACTACCAAACCCTTAGAACTCAATTATACTCAGATTATGAAGCAATGGATACAGATGCCATCATTGCTTCTGCTTTAGATATATTATCTGATGAGTCTACTTTAAAAAGTGAAATGGGTGAAGTACTCCAAATTAAAAGTTCAGATGAACAAGTACAAAAAATTCTTTATAATTTATTTTATGATGTTTTAAATATTGAATTTAATTTATGGATGTGGATTCGCCAAATGTGTAAATATGGTGATTTTTTCTTGAAATTAGAAATAGCAGAAAAATTTGGTGTATATAATGTTATCCCTTACACAGCTTACAACATTGTACGAGAAGAAAAAGTAGGTGAAAATAAAAAGGATGTAGAAGTAAGGTTTAAATTTGACCCCGATGGGTTAAGTGGTGGGGGAGAATACGGTGGATATTTTGGAGGAACTCAATACACAAGTGATAGAGATAGCAACACAGCAATTTATTTTGACAACTACGAAATAGCCCACTTTAGATTACTCTCAGATGTAAATTATCTCCCATATGGTAGAAGTTACATTGAACCTGCTCGTAAATTATTTAAGCAGTATGTAATGATGGAGGATGCTATGTTAGTACATAGAATTGTACGTGCTCCTGAAAAACGTATTTTTTATATAAATGTAGGAGCTATCCCACCTGCTGAGATAGAAAACTTTATGCAGAAGACCATCTCAAAGATGAAGCGTACCCCCTATATGGATCAACAAACAGGAGATTATAATCTAAAATATAACATGCAAAACATGTTAGAAGATTTTTACATCCCTGTTAGAGGTAATGATACTGCTACTAAAATTGATACTACACCTGGAATGCAATATGATGGTATCCAAGACGTAGAATACCTAAGAGACAAATTATTTGCTGCACTGAAAGTACCTAAAGCATTTTTAGGTTATGATGAAAATACTGATGGTAAAGCTACATTAGCAGCTGAAGACATTAGATTTGCTCGTACTGTAGAACGTATCCAAAGAATTGTATTATCTGAATTATACAAGATTGCAGTTGTACACCTTTATACACAAGGGTTTGATGGCGAACAATTAACAAATTTTGAATTAAATCTAACTACCCCATCAATCATTTATGATCAAGAACGGGTAGCATTAATGAAAGAAAAAGTTGATTTGGCAGCACAAATGATGGAAACTAAATTATTTCCAACTGACTTTATTTATGATCATTTATTCCACTTAAGCGAAGATCAATACGTTGAGTTTAGAGATTTAGTTAGTGAAGATGCTAAACGTGCTTTCCGTAATACCCAAATAGAAACTGAAGGCAACGATCCTGTAGAAACTGTAAATTCATATGGCACTCCTCACGATCTAGCCTCCATGTATGGTAAAGGTAGATATTATGATGAACCTGATGGTGTTCCTGCAGGATATGATGAAAAATTAGGACGTCCCGAAGAAAAAGTTTCTAATCGTAACACTCAAAATGATAATTTTGGTAAAGATAGATTAGGAGCAGCTACAATGAAAGGTAAAGAAAATGAATCTAATTCTATAAGACCCTCATATAAAGGTGGTTCGCCTTTAGCTTTAGAAGCTAAAACAGCTTATTTACAAAATAAAGAAATGCTAAAAAAGTTACCAGTTAACCGTAAACAATTAGTATTTGAGCAAGATAGCTCACTACTAGATGAAAGTAACTTAAAGGAGTGAAAATCTTTATATATTTATAAAAAAGCCCATCAATGAGAATCAAACATTCTAAGTATAAAAATACAGGTCTTTTATTTGAACTTTTAGTAAGACAGATAACGGCTGACACTTTATCAGGTGGCGAATCCGCTTCCCTTAATATTTTAAAAAAAGCATTTGCTAAAACTGAATTAGGAAAAGAATATAAACTTTATGAATCCTTATTCAAAACCAAAAATTTAAGTGAAGGTAAAGCAGATATTACTTTAAATACTATATTAGAAGCTACTCGTAAATTAAATAGAAGTGCATTAAGAAGAGATAAATATAACTTAATTAATGAAATTCGTAAGCATTATAATTTAGGAGAATTTTTTAGACACCAAGTTCCTAACTATAAAGGATACGCTGCTTTCTATAAACTAATAGAAATATATAATTCAGACAGACTATCAGAAACTGATGAAATTATTGCTAATAAAGTAACAATTTTAGAACAATTGACTGAAAAGCCTATTAGTGAGAAAAAAGTAAAAGCAGATTTAGTTGAAGAATTTAGCAAATATGATAAGGATTTAAGAATTCTTACTTATAAGGTAATGCTTGAAAAATTTAATGGTAAATATTCTAATTTAAACAAAGGTCAAAAAGGTATATTAAAAGAATTTATTAATTCAATTGATAATACTCCTCGTTTAAAGGAGATTTATAATACTAAAATTAATGAGGTGAAAAAGGTATTAAATCACCAAATTAAAAGTGTAAAGGATGAAGCTACTAAAATTAAATTAACAGAAGTAGTAAAACTCCTTAAAGAATTAGATAAAAGTTCTAAGATTAATAATGATGATTTAATTAATCTTCTTCAATACTACCAATTGACTGAAGAACTCCATAAAACATCTAAGTAATGGCTACTAAACTTCAAGATTTAAATCCTAATTTTCTTAAAAAAATTGAAGATCTTTATGGGCCTATTCACCCCCAAGATTCTATTTCTGATGATTTAATGACCTACCTTAAAGTTGATTTAACCAAACCTCGTAGTGAATCAGGAGCATATACACAACGAGTAATAAATCTTCCAAGTTTTAAAACCCTTTTTCAATCTTTAGGTAAGTCTAAACAAATAGCAAAATCACTAAGAGCTGACCCGTCATTAAGAAAAGATAAAGTATTCCAAGACCGTGCTAGTCAAGTAACTGATACTTTCAATGACTTCCGAACATTCTTTAGAACCTATTACCCAGACCAATATAGTATGGTTAAAGGTTTAGTTAAAGAAATGAATACTAGCGGAGCAGCAGGAGAGTACAATACACCTTTTTCATTTAAGAAAAAAGGATCTAAACCTAACATTTCCTCTTACACTTCAATTGGATACAAACCAGTTGATCAAAAAGCACTAAGAAAAAAAGCAAAAGGTATAGATTATATAGATTTATACAAAGATTAATATTTATCAACATGACAAGCGAACTAATATATAAATTCCAAAAGTATTTAACAGAAGCAGCTAAAGCAACTGAAAAGAAAACTACTAAAGAAGTAGATGAGTTAAATACTAAAGGATGGGACTACCAGGATCCTAAATTATTTAACAATATTAATCCAGACCAACTTTTAAATGGTGTAGCAATTGAAATAAGAAAAGATAATTCAATGCCACTTGAAAAAGCAATGGAAATTGTAGTGAAACAATTAGGAAAAGATCCTATGTACTATATTGAAAATGCTGCATTTGGGGTAGAAGGAATTGGCTATACAGATGATGCTGTAGCTCTAACTCCTAAAGAAATTAAAGGTAAATACAAATCCTCCGGCTATGGAGACTTAAAAGAAGCAATAATGAACAAATCAGAAAAATTAAAAGAATTATTAGAAGAAGCTGTAGCGGGAGTTCCATCAATTGGAAACCCATTCGCAGATCGTAAACCTGAAGCTTATGAAACAAAATTTGAAGCTTATTTAGCAGAAAATGCACGTACCGATGCCGAAGAAGAAGGCTATTTAGATGGTATGAAAGATGAAAAAGAAGATATGTCTGAAGATGCTAGAACAGATGCTGAAGAAGAAGGCTACAAAGATGGTATGAAAGATGAAAAAGCAGACCTAAAAAAGAAAGCTAAAAAAGAGGGCAGAATGGGTATGAAAGACGTTATGAAAGAAGCAAAACGTCTAGGTGAAATGGCAAAAAAGCAGGTTGAAGCTAAAATATATGAAAGAGCTATTGAAGAAAGAAAAAGCGCTCTTATGGTAAACGAAGACGAATCCATTTCTGAATTTATTAACCAATCAGCAATCCAATCAGTACAAAAAGAAGTAGCTTTATTAGAAAAAAAGCTAATGGAAGTAACTGCGGACAAGAATACAATGGGATAATGAAAAAGACCCTCATAGATACTCAATTTTTTAAAATTGCCCCTCAAGCAATTACTGAAGCTCTTAAAACAGAGAATGGTAATCTGATTGTTGAGGGTAGACTACAAACTGCCGAAACCAAAAACGGTAATGGTAGATACTACCCTAGGGAGATTTTAGAAAGGGAAGTAAAAAATTATATTGATGGTCCTGTTAAAGAAAATAGAGCATTAGGTGAATTAGACCACCCTGATTCCTCTATTATCAATTTAAAAAACGTTTCTCATAATATAAAGTTTATTAAATGGGATGGAGATGATGTAATAGGCACTATTGAAATCCTCCCCACCCCTTCAGGCAATATATTAACAGAATTATTCCGAAATGGAATTACAGTAGGTGTATCTTCTAGAGGTATGGGTAGTTTACAACCCAATTCTAATGGGGTGCAAGAAGTTCAAGATGATTTTGAATTACTATGCTGGGATTTTGTTTCTACTCCTTCAACACCGGGTGCATATGTTCACCCTATAAGTGAAGGTTTAGATCCTTATACCCAACCCATTACCAAATATAATACAGTAAACGAAATTATTACAGAAATTCTTTGTAATAACGGACAGTGCCCTATCATATAAATTCATATAAAATAAAATAGAAGGATAAGAGGACGCATTTTTGCGTCCTTTTGTTTTTCTTATATATGTATCCCTAGAATATGCTGTCAGTCTATACAGCATTTTAATTATTATTATTAATCACTATTACGCTTCTACAGAATAAGCGTATTTTCCAAAAAAATTTAGGAACAATGGCAAACAGAGATTTGTTAGCAGATGCTATCGCAGATGCTAAAGCAGTCAAAGAAGTAGCTATCGCCAATGCGAAAGCCGCTTTAGAAGAAGCTTTTACACCTCATCTTAAAGACATGCTTGCTCAAAAAATTAATGAGATCGAAGAAATCGACGAAGTCGAAGAAATTTCTGAAGAATCTCGTAAAGAAAGAGCAAAAGTTGATAAGTATGAGTATGAAAAAGGCAAATTAAAGGGTCAAAACAAATTTGACAAGGAAGTTTCAACAAAAATTGATGAAACCGAAGAAATGGATGAAGGCTACGGCAAAGAATCTATGGATGAGGAGAAAGAAATGGATGAAGAACTCAATCTTGATGAATTATTAGCTGAGTTAGAACTCGAAGAAGCTAAAGAAATGGATGAAGCTAAGGACGAAATGGACGAAGCTAAAGAAATGGATGAAGCAAAAGAGGAAATGGACGAAGCTAAAGAAGAGATATCAGAAGAATCAGAAGCAGAACGTGCCGACGTAGACAAGTATGAATACGAAAAAGGTAAAGAAGCTGGAGAGGATGATGATGTTGACCTTGATGATATGAGTGAAGAAGAATTAAAGAACATGATCGAAGATGTAATCGAAGACATGGTTAATTCTGGTGAACTTGAAGCTGGAGGAGATGCAGTTGAAATGGTAGATGCTGAAGAGGAAGTTGAAGACGTAGACGTAACAGTTGATGTTACTGATACTGAAGAAATTGAATTGGAAGAAAATGCCAGAACAGATGCTGAAGAAGAAGGCTACAAGGATGGTATGAAAGATGAAAAAGCAGATCTCTCTGAGATATCAAAAGATCTTAAAGAAGCAAAATTTGTAATCAATCACTTACGTTCTGAACTCAGCGAAGTTAACTTATTAAATTCTAAGTTACTTTATACTAATAAGATTTTCAAAGCTAAAAACTTAACAGAAAATCAGAAAATTAAAGTTTTGAAAGCTTTTGATAAAGCTGAAACAGTAAAAGAAGCTAAAAATATCTTTGAAGCTCTTAATGAAAACTTGGTAGCTAAGGCTATTAAGTCTAACATTAGAGAATCATTGGGTATGGCTTCGAAACCTGCTGGTGTTGCTCCAAAACGTCCTTTGAATGAAAACGTTATTCAAGAAGATGCTATGGTAGCTCGCTTTAAAAAATTAGCAGGTATTAATTAATTTTAAATTTTAAAACAAAACAAAATGTCAAACTTAAATTCTCTCTTAGAGAGTGCTAACCAGTGGAAAAACGTCCAATCGGACTCCGCTAAATTAGCCGATAAGTGGAATAGAACCGGCTTGTTAGAAGGTATTTCTTCGGAAACCGAGAAAAACAACATGGCTTTAATCCTCGAAAACCAAGCTAAACAGCTTGTTGTTGAATCCTCCCTTACTGGTGCTGGTGCTAACGGTGCCCAATTTATAGGAGGTCAAGGTGAACAATGGTCAGGAATTGCTCTTCCTCTCGTAAGAAAGGTATTCGGTCAAATCGCAGCGAAAGATTTCGTTTCGGTTCAACCTATGAGCTTACCTTCAGGACTTGTTTTCTTCCTTGATTTCCAATATGGAACAGCTAAGTCTGGTTCTAAATTTGCCGTAGGTGGAGATGTATTTGGATCAGGCTCCATGTATGGTGTTACTAATACCTCTACTGCTCCAACAGATGGTGTTTATGGTGCAGGTAAGTGGACTTATTCTACAAACTTGACTTCATCAGCAACCGCACCTACTACAATTGCAACCGCTTCTTGGGCTGCAACCGGATATGATGCAGATTTATCTTCTTCAGTAGCAGCTGGTACTTTAAAAGTACTTACTTTTGCTAGTACTGCATTTGATAATGCCGATATGAACGGTGTTAGAGGATTCGTAGTAGATGGTACTGCTGTTGGTGTAAACACACCTCAATACAACTTTACTAATGCTGCTAAAACAGAAGTTTATTTGTTTACTGAAGGTACTGCTGGTGTTGATCCTTCAGTTACAGTAGTTTCTTACCCACAACAGACTACTGCTGCGGAAAGAGGCGACTTCGAACAAGGTAATACTTCACTCAACTTGAATAACAACCCAATCGATATCCCAGAAATCAACATTAAGATGAAATCTGAGGCGATTGTTGCTAAAACTAAAAAGTTGAAAGCAGTATGGACTCCTGAGTTTGCTCAAGATTTGAATGCATACCACTCACTAGATGCTGAAGCTGAATTGACTTCAATCATGAGTGAATATATTGCTCTTGAGATTGACTTGGAAATCCTCGGTATGTTGTTGGAGAACGCTCTTACTACTGACTACTGGTCAGCTGTAAACAACGAATCTTTTGATGGATCAGGTGAAACACCTATCAGCAATGGTACGTTCTACAATACACAAGGTCAATGGTTCCAAACTCTCGGTACTAAGTTAAACAAGGTATCTAACAAGATCCACCAGTTAACTTTGAGAGGAGGTGCTAACTTTATGGTATGCTCTCCAACAGTAGGTACTATCTTGGAATCAATCCCAGGATTTGCAGCTTCAGACGGTGCTGATGCAGACTCTATGAAGTATGCTTTCGGTATCCAAAAAGTTGGTAACTTGAACAGCAAGTATGAAGTTTATAAGAACCCATACATGACTGAAAATGCAATTTTATTAGGATTCAAAGGTTCACAATTCTTGGAAACAGGTGCTACATTCGCTCCTTATGTTCCATTGATTATGACTCCTCTTGTATACGATCCAAATACCTTCACTCCACGTAAAGGTCTCTTGACTCGCTATGCTAAGAAGATGTTAAGACCTGAATACTATGCTAAGATTATGGTTGCGGGTTTGAATACCCTCTAATCTAATTTTAGAACATAAATAGAGAAAGCCCCGCTTACGCGGGGCTTTTTTATTTTCCTAGTAGTATACTATATTTATAATAAACAACAAATAGTTTTATAAAATGAAAGAGACCCCCTCACAATTGCCCATCCCGGCATTCGTTATGAATTTTCCTTTTACACTTGACACTTCAAACCCCAATAATGTTTGGATGCAAGAATTAGAAGAAGAAGCACTTAAAGTAAATAAAGGAGTTGCTTATCGCCAATTTTTAGATTTATACCAATTTGTAGCTGGAAACAGTTTAGCTTATATATTACCTGCTACTGGCAATTTTCAAGACTTAGTTTATGTGGCTAATTTAGGTATTTACCTCCCTCACATTAAAGATTCAAATAATATTATCATGGCTAATTTTACTTCTGAACCTCGACAAGGAGAAGAAGAAGTAGGAAAACCGTTTTTTGAATCTATGGATTATGAAGTTCATATGTGTCCCTTTAAATGGGAAGGAGAAGCAGACTTAAAATATCTATATGATAATGTCTACATTGGGGGATATGGCATCCGTTCAGACATTAAAGCTTATGAATGGATGGAAGAAAAATTTGATATGAAAATTATCAAATTAGAAATGGTTGATGAATATTTGTACCATCTTGATTGTTCTATTTTTCCGTTAACTAAGGAAAAAACATTAGTTTGCACGGAGATGTTCGAAGAAGATGAATTAGAACAATTAGAACAATATACTGAAGTAATAGACATTAGTGTTGATGATGCCTTTAATGGTTTAACTAATTCTGTTAGATTAGGGAATATGATTTTATGTGCTTCAAATTTATCTGAAATGACTAGAGCAGATGAAAACTATGAAGCAGAAAAAGCTAAAATAAACACATTAGAAAAAATATGTTTTAATGAAGGGCTAGAACCAGTATTCTTTAATTTATCAGAATATATGAAATCAGGAGCTATGTTAAGTTGTATGATGATGCATCTTAATTATGTTGATCAAACCAAATCTCTTATCTAATGGCTCAAAAATTAGAAGATTGGTTAAAAGGAGAAGTTGCAGAACTTTCCAAGTTAGAAGTAGGTGAACTTTCAAATACTTTTTTCTTTAGAGACCCTATGCGCCCCAATTATATTGATCATAAACACTTTTATTCTCCTGCAGATGGTACCATTTTATATCAAAAATATGTAAAAGATGATACTGATCCTATAGTAGAAATTAAGGGTATGAATTATACAATTCAAGATGTACTTGGGGATAAAACTTATGATAAACCTTCTCTTGTAATTGGCATATTTATGTCATTTTATGATGTTCATATAAATAGAATACCCTACCCTGGTATACTACAATATAAAGGCTTAGACCCAATAGAGTCTACTAATAAACCTATGTTAGCCATAGAAAAAGACATTCTAAATGCTGCAATTAACCCCAATAATTTAGAATATCTTAAGTATAATGAAAGAATGTGGAATAAAATTTATTCTCCTCAATTAGATTATACTTATTACTTAGTCCAAATCGCAGATGAGGATGTAAATGTTATAGCTCCTTTTATTAACGACCAGAATTCACCTGTATCCCAAAATGAGCGTTTTTCACTTATAAGATGGGGTTCTCAAGTTGATCTAGTATTACCCCTAGATGATAGATTTGGTTTTGACCTTGTTTTAGAGGATGAGATGCATGTGAACGCTGGATTAGATAAACTAGTTAAAATTAATTTTAATAATGACCCATTTCAATATGACCGCTGAAGCCAAAGAAATTTTTAGAGAAAAAAAGGTAGTAAAAAACCCTATAAAGTTTAAAATTCAATTAAACGAAGAACAAAAAGAAGCTAAACAACTAATTTTAGATAATACTATTACGTTATTAGCGGGACAAGCAGGATCAGGTAAAACGCTGTTAGCCTGTCAAGTAGCATTGGATGGTCTTCTTAGAAGAATTTATAGTAAAATTATTATTACTAGACCTACTGTAAGTAAAGAAGAAATAGGATTCCTCCCAGGTGACTTGAGAGAAAAAATGGACCCTTGGGTTCAGCCTATCTATCAGAATCTATTTATGTTATATGATAAAACTAAAATAGAAAAACTTATAGCAGATGGTAAAATAGAAATAGTCCCTGTTTCATTTATGAGAGGTAGAACATTTTTAGATTCATGCATCATCGTTGATGAAGCACAAAATGTAACCCATGACCAAATGGAGATGATATCTACTCGTATAGGTTTAAGATCTAAAATGATGGTT
>UPTG01003167.1_pt1 | contig 10637 bp, 10 predicted proteins | sample 2160121 | NCBI WGS metagenome assembly UPTG01 (sample SAMN06266255, study PRJEB28933) | marine metagenome | isolation source: Columbia River Estuary | place: USA:Columbia River Estuary, USA | collected 2014-07-27 | reverse complement strand
ATATCGTCAAATATATAAATATACTTTTTAAGATGCCATTGGCAAGCCCCTAGTTTCCTAGAGACTTGATAGCTTCTGATAGTACTGTTTTTCGAACTCTATCGGCGACACCCCATCATTATTGCCGTGTCGACGGCTTGGGTTGTAGAACAACTCAATGTAGTTGAATATCTCAGCCTTGGCCTCACTCCTTGTTTTGTAGATCTTGCGTTTAATGCGCTCCGTCTTCAGCAATGAGAAGAAGCTTTCAGCCACAGCGTTGTCATGGCAGTTACCTCGGCGACTCATACTCAGCTCAAGATTATTATCACTGACGAACTTACGCCAGTCGGCACAGGTATATTGCACTCCCTGATCTGAATGAATGAGCACTCTACCTTCTGGCTTTCGCCGCCACAGCGCCATCAGAAGTGCATCAATGACCAGATCTGCCCTGGGATTACTCTTCATGCTCCAGCCCACTACTTGCCGTGAGAATAGATCCAGCACGATTGTCAGGTACAACCAACCCTCGTGGGTTCGAACATAAGTAAAATCGGTGACCCACGATCGATTTGGCTCGACGGCTTCAAACTCACGATCCAAGATGTTGGGTGCAACATGGCTCAGACCCCCACCTTTGAAACCACGGTGTCGCTTATAGCCCCGCTGGGAACGGATGTCGGCTTCTCGCATAATGCGGTGCACGCGATTCTTACCGCAAGACTCCCCGTGGTCTTTCATATCCAACGTGATGTTTCGATAGCCATAAGAAAATCCGCTCTCTATCCAAAACTGTTTGATCTGCCCGAGCAGACGCTTATCCTCAATGGCCCGCTTGCTCTCGGGTTGTTTGAGCCAGGCATAGAATCCGCTGGGATGAATTTCCAGCACTCGACACATGGCCGCCACTGGATATTGCTTGAGTCTTGCCTTTATGAACGTGTATTTTTCTTTGACTCGCTTGCGAAATACACTGCGGCTTCCTTTAATATATCCCGCTCCTCCGTGACTCGTCGAAGCTGAGCTTTGAGCTGTCGCAACTCATCTTGTTGGCCGGTGATTGTTTGATGCTGGGAACCGGTATCACCGTATTTCTTGATCCAGTCATGCATGCTCTTGGGTGTCACCCCGAGTCGCTTGGCGACCTCGCCGATCTTGTAACCCCGGTCCGTAACCTGCTTTACTGCCTCGATCTTGAACTCTTCTGGATAGCGTATACCACTCATATTAAATACCTTCTGTTTGCGTGAATTGTAACGCTATCAGGTATCTACGATACTAGGGGCTTGCCAGAAAGCATCTTATCCTTGCGTTACGACTGGGGCATTAGCGACGGTAATTAGCTACGTAGGCGCTCACGAACAAGGTTTATATTCAGAGACTTTTGAGGATTATTATGAAAAGCATCGTTATAAGAACAATCGTTCTTGCAGTTGCACTTGTTCTTGCTGGGATCTATCTTAATATCAGCGTCCAGACAGCAATGAACACTCAATCTCTTTACCTCGTAACCGATAGTGAGTCTCACGAAACACTTCGAGTTGCGCTTCTTAGCGATCTCCACGTCAAAAACTCACCTGATGCTATCGCTGATCTAGCGGAGCTATGGTCAGAGGTGATTGAACAAACCCCCGAAATAATATTACTTGCCGGAGACTACATTAACGATGGAGCTTCGAACCAGGACATAGCATTAATTGGGCCAGCTATAGCAAATATCTTTCGAGAGTCGGGTGATATTCCCGTCGTGGCTGTTCTTGGGAATCATGATCACTGGTCTGGGGCTGAATCCTGGACGGAGTATCTATCTGAGGCTGGAGTGATGGTATTGGAGAATGAGACGCTTGTGCTAGATGCTATTGGTATCTGTATACGCGGATTTGGTGACGCCTTTACAGATCACTTTGAATATGTAGACTTTCCTAGTGCCTGCGCCGATCGTCTTCAGATCACTGTAACGCATGACCCCGCCGGAGCATTCAAACCTAAGGTAGAAGGGCTTGTATTAGCGGGCCATACCCACTGCGGTCAAATATCTATGCCTTTTCTCGGGCCTTTGTACGTGCCTACTCAGGCGCCAAAAGGAGCCCATTGCGGACTATACAAAGACGAACAACGACAGGTCTTTGTGAGTTCAGGCATTGGAACTAGCGTTATACCTCTGCGCTTCAATGCTAAAGCCTCTTGGGACCTCATTACGATTAATTATTAAGCGCATTTTCTGCAAACGAAAGTTATATTCAATGTAACAAAGGATGTAACAAGAGCGGATTTTTAAACGGATTAAACCTATATTAATCAGTAGCTTGCAGTATATGTGCAGTTCCCGCTGCCTCCACCAAAAAAAGATAGCCCCCTGTTATTCAGGGGGTTTTTCTTTGTCTAGCTTTAAATTGAATACACTTTGTCACACAGTGATACAGCTATTGGTTTTCTATTGGTCAAATTTTGGGAGTTTTGCGAACAAAGCGGCCGATACGACCATAAAGCCTGCCGCTGTGAACAAAGATGCGGTGTAAGTCCCCGTCGCGTCACGAATCGCACCGAGGATTACTGGACTAAGGCCCGTTGCGATTAAGAATGTTGAGTATTGTCTGCCATAAATCTGGCCATAGGCATGCATACCAAAGTATCTAGCGACGAGATAGCCAATGAGATCAACCTCGGCTCCCACGGAAAACCCTATAACAAATGCAGCCGGTACTGCGACCGCAGAACCAAATAGTGCCAAAGCCAAAACGCCAGAGATACAGGCGAATAGAATGGCAATGGCCACCCTAGGTGCAAAGATGCGATCGACAGCAAAACCCACTAAGAGACGGCCCAGCACAACGGCTATACCAATAACACCGGCAATTTTGGCCGCGTCACCTGTAGTGAAACCGACTTCCAGTAGAATGGGTACAAAGTGAATCATCAAACCGCCAAGCCCTAGAGACAGACAAAATATGGCCGCCATAATTGTCCAGTAAGTGCGACTTTGCTTTGCGATTTTAAAGTCTCTGCTAGCCGCCTCGGTATCGATCTCGATCGGAGTTTTGGCGCCATTGAGACGAGATAAGACTGCAACTATGATTAATCCCACTACCAGGGTGAAGGCGGCCATTGCAAAGTAAGCGCCTCGCCAGCCGAAGGATTCGATAGCGTTACTGATCAAAGTGGGTCCAAATGTGGCTGCCACACCTGCACCTGACAGGGCGACGCCAAGGGCCAAGCCTCGTTGTTTGTTAAACACGGTGTTGATTGCGCGGGTATAGGCCAATGGTGATGATGCACTGCCAAGTATGGCCTGCAGCATTGCCAGCATTACAAAGGTAGCAATGGACTGAACAAACATACCCAACAATACATAGGCGAGGGACAGGCCCAGGAGTGAAATCATAACCGGTTTTACAAGGCCGTAGCGATCAACAATTAAACCCACAAATGGCAATGCTGCAGCCAGAGCCAGGGTCGACCCCAAAATTCCTAGGGAAGCTTGAGCTCGGGTCCATCCAAAGTCGGCGATCCAGGCTTCAATAAAAATTCCCTGAGTGTAAAAGGGTAGGGCAGAGACACCCACGCCTATTCCTGCCGCACAAACCAAGACTAGAAGCCAATGGCGAGCAAACTCTCCGCCGGTGTTTTGGTCATTAATGTTCAGAGTTTCTTGATTGCTCATTCAGATTACCGCCTTATAACTTTGTTTGAGATAACGCCAATTTTTTCAACTTCGAGCTCGACAATGTCGCCATCATTTAAAAAGCGCAGATGCTCCAGACCACAGCCCAATCCCACTGTACCCGAGCCAATAATCTCACCGGGGTAGAGGGTTTCGCTCTTACTGATATGGGCGATCATGTCTGAGAACTTCCAGTGAATTGTGTTGCTATTACTATCGCACCAAGTCTCTCCATTGACGCGAGCCTGCATACGCAAGTTGTAAGGATCATCGAGCTCATCCCTGGTGACTATAACTGGCCCAAGAATAATTGAGTCATCAAAATCTTTGCCTTTGGCGGGCCCCAACATGCCTTGGGACTCGACCATTTGAGCGTCTCGTGCTGAGAAGTCGTTGTAAATCGTGTAGCCAAATATATGGTCCTCAGCATTGCCTTTAATAATGTCCTTACCTTTTTTACCAATAACGCAGGCCATTTCTAACTCAAAATCCATTACCTCGGAATACGCTGGCCAGACAATGTCTTTGCCACTTGGTGCGACAGAAAAACGGTTGCCTTTGTAATAGAGGGGCTGTTGATACCAGACTTCGGGGGCTGTAAATCGACCACTAGCACGAAATTCTTGTTCAGCTTTTACGGGGTCATCCGCAGCCATAGCGCTCAGTTTAATCGCACTTTCAAACGCATTTTTTAGATGCTCTTCAAAACCCAGGCAGTCACGTATCTGAGCTGGTATAGGCAGTGGTGCTAACCAGTCCAGCTGGTCAGATGGGGTGGAGGCTGGGTCAGAAGCTAGCAGTGCATAGGCGCGGTCAAGGGCAGGTTGGCCTGCCTCAATAAACTGTTGCATTGAGGAAAAAGCGATCTCCCCCGGCGCAGCCGCACTCAGGTTGACCACGCCGGCATCAGTCAAGGCACCCAGATATTCTGAGCCTTGCAGTTGGAACGTAAGTAATTTCATTTCTTATCTCGCTATATGTTGCGGCTGTACCTGATAAGTCAGGTACGCCTCTCATAGTCTTATTATTAGGCCAGTGATCTTAAATGACTGATGGTCAGTATATAAATGACCGACGGTCATTGCAATGTTGAATTAGTTAAAACACTAGTATAATAAGGTCTGAACAACTGACCGGCTTCTTGCACCAGATCGGCAGTCAAAACTAAAACAATATTAGGAGTTAAACAGAATGTCCGTTTATATAATTGCCAGATTTAAAATTCATGATCGCAGTGAATATGATAAATACTCAGCTGGCTTCGCAGAGGTTTTTCAGAAGTTCGATGGCAAGATGTTGAGTATTGATGAAGATCCCACCGTATTGGCAGGTGAATGGGATGATACAAGATCGGTAATATTCAGTTCCCATCAAAAGAATCTGCTTTAACCTGGATGACATCTGATGACTATCAAGCCATAGCCAAACACCGCAATGCCGGCAGCACAGTAAACTCGATACTTGTAAAGGCACTATAAGCTCAGAAAACCTAAACCTCGCTCGGTCTTGAGGCTTGCCTGTGGAAGGGGCCACCCAATTAAACGCCCCGCTAATAAAAACCCAACAGCAGCCTAATTAGAAAGCCGAGTCCTCTCCGACTTAGGGTCCGCCAACGGAATCGCCTTCAACAGATTCTTGGTATAAGCCTTCTTAGGCTTGGCCCATAATGTCTCCGTATTTCCCTGCTCAACCAGCACACCATGATGCATCACCATCACCCGGTCAGAGATATAACGCACCACCGACAGATCGTGAGAAATAAACATCATAGTTAGATTATGCCGCTCCACCAGATTCAGAATCAGATCCAGTATCTGCGCCTGAATAGTTACATCCAGCGCCGAGACTGGCTCATCAGCAATAATCAACTCAGGCTTAGTGGCAATGGCACGGCCAATAGCGATACGCTGACGCTGACCCCCAGAGAACTCGTGGGGATACTTGCGCATATGCGCTCGGGCCAGACCCACATCGTCCATCAGCGCCTGTACCTGCTCAGTAACATTGTGCTTGTTGGCAATACCGTGATAGAGCAGAGGCTCAGCCAGAGTCTCAAAAACAGTCATGCGAGGATTGAGCGACGCATAGGGGTCTTGGAAAATCATCTGCATACGACGACGCCAGGGCACCATCTGCTTTGGGCTCAGACTAGTTAAGTCAGTACCGTCAAAAGTCACAGTACCCTCTTGAGTGGGCACTAACTGAAGAATAGAGCGCCCCAGGGTTGATTTACCCGAGCCAGATTCACCCACCAGACCAAGAATCTCACCGCGCTTAATGGTCAACGACATATCATCAACCGCTTTAACAGTGATAGTCTTAGAGCCAGAAAAGTCCTTAAACCAGGTGCGAATATTCTTAGCTTCAACCAGAGGGCTTCCAGCCTGAGCACGATTTTTCATCGTCTTAGCACCTTCCGGAATGGCACTTAAAAGACGCTTGGTATAGTCATCTTTAGTCTTATAGAAAATATTATCAGTGGTGCCAGACTCCATGGCCACACCATTGCACATCACTAAAATCTTATCGGCAATACCAGCAACCACACCCAGATCGTGGCTGATAAAAATGACAGCCACATCGCGAGATTGCTGCAGCTTCTTAATTAACTCCAGAATCTGCGCCTGAATGGTTACATCCAGTGCAGTTGTGGGCTCATCACAGATTAGCAGGCGAGGCTCATTGATCAGAGCCATGGCTATCATCACACGCTGACGCATACCGCCAGAAAATTCATGAGGGTAGCTATCGAAACGTCGCTCGGAATCGACAATACCTACCTCATTGAGCAGCTCGATAGCACGCAATTTAGCGGTGGCGCGATCTTGGCGGCGCTCTTTATCAGGGTGGTAGATCAGAGGCTCAATCAGCTGCTCGCCAACGGTAAGATTGGGGTTCAGCGAAGTCATTGGGTCCTGAAAGATCATCGCAATATCATTGCCGCGGAAATGCCGCATGCGATCCTTGTTGCAGGTCAGCAGATCCTCACCGTCGAACATTGCGGTGCCACCTTCAATTTTAGCCGGTGGTTTGGGCAGCAGATCGAGTAGGCTGTAGCAGGTGACAGACTTGCCAGAACCAGATTCACCCACAATAGCCAGAGTTTCGCCAGGGTTAACCGAAAAGCTAACGTCGTCCACAGCTTTGACCAGACCATTTCTGGTGTGGAAATGGACCTTTAAATTTTTAACATCCAGTAGAGCAGCCATAGTAATTAATCCATTAGTCCTTTGCAGTGCGTGGGTCTAGCGCATCGCGCAGGCCGTCACCCAGGAAGTTAAGGGCAAAGAGGGTTAAAGAGAGGGCAATACCTGGGAAAATTAATAGCCAGGGATACTCCTCCATGGTTTCTACACCGTAGTTAATCAGCAGGCCCCAAGAGCTCTGGGGCGGCTGGATACCCAGACCCAAAAAGCTCAAAAAGGCTTCCAGCAACATAACGCTGGGAATAGTCAGAGTGGTATACACAATCACCGGGCCCAGAGTGTTGGGAATAATATGACGGCGGATAATAATCCACTGGGACAGACCGAGAGAATGAGCCGCCTCAACAAACTCCTGCTTGCGCAGCGACATCACCTGACCGCGCACAATACGCGCCATGGTCAGCCATTCCACTGCACCTATAGCAAAGAACAGCAGGAGCAGGTTGCGACCAAATACCACCATCAACAGAATAATAAAAATCATAAAGGGCAGAGCGTAGAGAATATCCACCAGGCGCATCATTACCGCGTCAACACGACCGCCCACATAGCCAGCCACAGCGCCGTAAATCACGCCAATCGCCAGAGCTACTGCGGTGGCAATAAAGCCCACCATCAGCGAAACCCGGCCGCCCCACATAATGCGAGTGAGCATATCGCGACCAAAAATATCCGTGCCCAGCCAATGTTCCGCAGAGGGCGGTGTGGCACCCATCAGCAGATCCTGCTCCTCGTAGCCGTAGGGGGCAATCCATGGAGTCAGCAGAGAGACCACACAGAGAAAGATCAATAGGCCAAGACCAATCAGAGCCAGGCGGTTCTTCCGTAATTTAATCCAGGCGTCTTCCCACAGAGAAGTGCCTTTTTCGGCGGTTGCGTCTATAGAGTTAGAGTTCATTAGCCTTCTCCTCTAACTTGCTGACGCAGTTTGGGGTTTAGCCAAACAGCCAGCATATCCGACAGCAGATTAAACAGAATAATCAGCGTGGCAAAGAATACAGTGGTGCCCAGAATCATGGTGTAGTCACGGTTAAAGGCGGCCTGCACATAGAAGCGACCCAGGCCGGGAATCTGATAGATGGTTTCCACCACAAAAGACCCGCCCAACAGACCAGCAAAAGCCGGCCCCAGAAAAGCCACCACCGGAATTAGGCCACCGCGCAGAGCATGCTTGCCGATAATTAAAAACTCAGACAGGCCCTTGGCCCTGGCAGTACGAATATAATCCTGAGACAGAACCTCCAGCATACCGCCTCGAGACAGGCGAGCAATATAGGCTGCATAGCCAGTGCCTAGAGTAATTGCCGGTAGAATCTTATCGCCGGGAATCTGATTCCAGCCGGAGACAGGCAGCCATTCCAAATGAATACCAAACACCAGCACCAGCAGTGGTCCCAGCAGGAATGAAGGCATGCAAATGCCAATCATTGCCGCGGTCATGGGCACATAGTCCTGCATGGTATTAGGCCGCATAGAGGCGGTAACCCCAGCGATCACACCGATAAATATGGCTACCAGCATGGCGTAAAAGCCCAGCTCAGCGGTGGTGCCCAGGCCAGAGTAAATCAACTCATTAACACTGCGACCAGGGTATTTAAATGATGGCCCCATATCGCCCTGCACCACATCACCTAGGTAGCTGATATATTGTTGCCACAGAGGCTGATCTAGATTGTACTGAGCCTCAAGGGCCTCAAGCACTTCCGCTGGTACGGCTTTGTCCGCAGAAAAAGGCCCCCCGGGCGCGCTGTGAACCAGCATAAAAGTCATGGTAATCACGACTAATAATACGGGGATCGCTTGCAGCAGGCGACCTAATGCAAATCGAAACATTAGTCTTCAGCTCCTTCGAGATAAATCTCTCTGTAGGATTGCTGATCCATAATATTGTTAGCGATATTTTTCACTGAGGGGTGCACCAGGTGCTTAGTGGTGTAGGTGTAAATAGGTAATACCGGCAGGTCGTCCATCAGCATCTGCTCTGCCTGGGTAAATATAGCCATGCGCTCTTCATGGGTTTTGGCTCTGGGAGCCACATCCAATACCAGGCGATCGTACTCTTGGTTACACCAGCCGGTGCGGTTATTGCCGCCGTCGCAAATAAACATATCCAGGAAGTTGTTGGGGTCCACATAGTCGCCAATCCAGCCTGCGCGGGAGATTTGGTAGTCGCCGCTGCTCTCACTGTCCAGATAGACCTTCCACTCCTGATTGAGAAGCTTCACTTCAATATTCAGGTGCTCACGCCACATCTGTTGAATAGCCACAGCCACTTTGCGGTGCCCTTCATTGGTGTTGTAGAGAATCTCAGTTGAAGGAAAACCTTCACCATTGGGGTAGCCCGCCTCAGCCATCAGTTGGCGTGCAACCTCCGGGTCAAAGCTCAGGCTAATCGGAGGGTAGTAACCGCGAGTGTTGGGCGGAGTCATGGCGTAGGCCGGAATCTGGCCCGCCTTGAGCACATGCTCAGTCAGCTGCTCGCGATCAATGGTCATAGCCAGGGCTCGACGAACGCGCTTGTCTTGCAGGTGGGGCTCGCGAACATTAATGCGATAGTAATAGGTACCCAGATAGGGAACCACCTTTAAAGCCGTGTCATTGGCTTCGCGATAGGTTTGCACCTTATCTATGGGTACATCGTTGGTGTAGTGCAGCTGTCCAGCGCGGAACATACGCTCTTCGGTGGTGGCATTCTCTGTAGGGTAAAACACAACCTCATTGAGGCGCACATCATCATTGCCCCAGTAGAAGGTGTTTCTCTCCGCGACAATAGCGCGGTTAATTTCCCAGGACTTCAGCTTAAAGGGACCATTGGCCACCATATTGCCTGCATAGGTCCATCTTGTGCCACGTTCGTCAGCAGCACCAAACTTCTCCACCGTCGCCCTGTGCACTGGGTACATACTGTAGTGATCCAGCAGCTGCAGAAAATAGGGCGTTGGGTTGTCCAGAGTGATCTGCAGAGTGAGATCATCCAGCGCCTTCACGCCCACCTCAGCAAAATCAGTAACTTCGCCCTTGTAATACTCCCGAGCATTGACGATCGGAAAATACATATAGGCGTAGAGGTTACCCAGCGCTGGCTGCAGGGCGCGCCACCAGGACCATACAAAGTCGTGGGCATTGTGCACATCGCCGTTGGACCAGCGGGCATTGTCACGAATCTTAAAGGTGTAGACAGTACCGTCTTCGCTGACTGTCCAGGACTCGGCAACACCAGGGGTTGGCCCCAGGGTTTTGCTGTCCTTGTGCACCAGGCCTTCCATCAGCGCCATAATAATATGATGCTCTGGCACGCCGGTGGCTATATGTGGGTCGAGACTCTGTGGCTCTGTACCGTTGCCCCAGTGCAATGTACCTGTGCGATTACCTGATTCAACATTGCTCTCTGAACTGCCGCAGCCGCTTAACAGCAGGCTTGAAATCAGGACTAGGGCGAGGGCCGAAATTAGGGATGAACTTGAAACTGATGGACGCTGTTTCATAAGGTTAGATTCCTTAATTATTATATGATCAGTCAGTGGTCTGACTAGCTGCGACGGAGTGTAAACAAGTTGAGCTAGGAATTGAATAGAAACAACAGAAGAACCCCTCAATGGGGGTGGTCAGGCCGCTTTTTTACCCTGAGTCCAGCATTGAGGGCCCAGACCTGTTGCACTTGCCCGCCAAACCCCGGATAATCCCGCGCTTCGCTTTAATGGTGGCCCCCTTTGGTCCCCTCGCAACAGCCAGCCGCGAACCCCGCCAGGCCCGGAAGGGAGCAACGGTAGTGGTTACGCTGTGTGCCG
>UPTG01003166.1_pt1 | contig 10637 bp, 30 predicted proteins | sample 2160121 | NCBI WGS metagenome assembly UPTG01 (sample SAMN06266255, study PRJEB28933) | marine metagenome | isolation source: Columbia River Estuary | place: USA:Columbia River Estuary, USA | collected 2014-07-27 | reverse complement strand
TTAATTTAATTTAATTGTTAATCTCCGTCTCTACAGCTTGGGCATATGTCACAAAAATCTATTTCTTCTTGAGACATGCTAGCATGACACATTTGACACGCTAGCTCTCCATTATTCCTATACATTAAAACGGTAGATCATCTGCAGGTTCTGGTACTGCCGCCGCTTGTTGAGGTTGACCATCACGTGGTGCTGCTGCAACATTGTCTCCGTTAGTCCATACTACTTTGACATTACCTAAATAAGTCTTAGCTACTTTAGCTTCGCGTTCTTCTTTAGACTGCTCGACCACAACTGGTCCTTGATTTCCGTAGTTATCTACTTCATCGTTTAATGTAATTGTAATAGGTAAATACTTACCTTTTTTCCCAACATAAATTTTGTCCTTTGGGATTTCATTTAAGTTGATACTTGCTTTAATAATACTTGCCATAATTATAGGGTTTTGTTGATAAAATAATTGTCCGGTTCAAAGTCCGGGTTTTTAAAAAATAAATTGTAAGCTTCACTTGCTTGCTGAACTTTTTCTTCTCCATAAGATAAGAACTTATCAGAGCAATCATATATACCTATTTGATGCGTGTTTTTGTCTATGACCATAAAGATCATTTCATAACCAAACAACTTTTGGTATATATAAGCTTGACTGTTGTAATTGTACTTTGTTGCTGAGTATTGAAACTTAGAAATATCTGCAGTTGTTTTTAGATCAATGATTAACTTCTCATCGTGATTAACAATATCTGCTTTACCTTTCCATTGGTTTCCGAATATCTCAGCAATCCCAGGTACTTCGTACTCTACGTTTTTACCACGTATTAAATTTCTACAGATTTCATTAGCCATCATTTTTTCTACTAATAATTCTGTTTGATCTACTTCGTGTTGTAATAAGCAAAGCTCTCCGTCTGAGATCTCTTTGTACGCTTTGGTATTCCTAGTCGTTGTTTCTATTATCTTAAAGTTCTTGAGCTTATGTGGTTCAAGAATAGCTGTATGAAAATAGCCTCCAACTAGGAATGCAGGGATTGGCTTCATTTGCTTCCCTAGCGCCAAAGGATTTGTTAATAAGGTCGAGATATCTGAATTACTTAGGAATTGTTTTCCAAACTTACCATAGTAATGTTCATCTTCTCTCAACTTGTTTAACTCATCTTTTCTTTTCATTATAAGGTTTTTAATGTTGCAGCTGGTATGTCATACTTCTTTTTAATAGCTTCTAGACTACCACCTGATTTGATGAAAGCTTTTGCTTTCGTTAATGCAGCTCCTTCTAACTTAGGTTTGGCTGTGTTACCTTTACCGTGAGTGTTTGTTGCGTCACTGTCTGCTGTGTCATCGATTAGAAATAAATTTCCAAGCGCATACTTTTTAGCATAACTAGACGCTGATCCAAACTGCTGAGGTACGTTCATACCTTTTTGGTTTAAATCTACACCAACGATAGCATTAGCGTGTATAGCATTGTCGCCGTCACTTATAGACGCAGTAGACTGCATCATAGGTAAAGGGTCAACACTAATGATTTGCTCATTGATTGTTACCGTAACTCCTAACTCTAATAGAAAGGGTTTTGTTGCTTCAAGGATGTCTTCGGCTGATCGGAAGTTGTATTTGCCGAAGGAGTTAAATCTACTTTTTTTCGATTTAAACTTTGTCTGGATCGTTGCCAGTTTCTCATTTAAGGTCATATGGTTTTTTATTGGTATATTAATATAATTACGTATTTTTTTTAATAATTAATCACTAAGCCTACAGATAATCAATCACTTGCGATGGATCTACATTTTTTATAAGTATGTCTATTGCTTCTTTTTTTATCTGTGAAACTCTTATGTTTGCAGTAGCTACGCTTAATCCTATGTACGATGCTATTTCTTTAGCAGACATTTTATCTTCATCTAAACCATAGGATAATCTAACAACATCGTATTGTGCTTTAGATAAATGCTGTTTCATTAAACCTAAAATATAAATATTCATTAAGTTTATATTATACGGCTCTGATTTATCTTCTACTTGGTAAGCAAAGTTTTCTTCATTGTCTTCATATTTGTCGTAACTAGAAAATATAGAGTTGAAAAACATAGAAACCATTTTTTCATCGTTAGGTGATTTACGTATTTCATTAAGCTTGTGTTCTGGTATTTTTATATTACCTCTGTTTATATCTATAGCTCTACGTATAGCTCCTTTTATTCTTTTAGAGAAAAAAGATTTTAGTGTTTTTTCAATGTCAGGGGAGTCAGCTAGCTTTTCTTCCCAATCAAGTTTGTCTACAGCTAGAATTAAGCCTTTGTTTCCCTCTTGAAGCAAATCATTAATGCTCATGACACCTGATGCTTGCTGCGTAGTAGAAAACTTACGTGCTAGATTCTCTACAAGAGGCATAAACTTAACAATAAGCTCATTACGAGTATATTCGTCCCACATTTTACCTTCAAGATTTGCTATTGATGTCTTTACATCATTCTTATATCTTACGTAGTTCTGTACATTATATTTCTTCATAATCTTCTAGTTTTTCAAAAGCTTGTGACATTAGCCTGTTATCAGCGTAGTATATATTACCTATACTTGCCATCCACTCGTTAAAGTCTTGTTTCATAATTCTTGATTTAATAATTCTTTTTCTTTCTTAAGATCCATACCTATATTTCTATGTATTGTACGAGCTGAACAATCTAATAATTTAGCTATATTTGCTATTGTTATTTTCTTGTTCATATCGTGTATATCTAACATGCACTGGTAAATATCATCTTCGTGTACTGTTTTAGAACGACCTACCATTTTACCTACAACACTTAGTTTTTCTTCAGTTGTTAGTTTACAAAACTCTTTAAAGATAATCTTGCGTTGTTTGTTACGTGGTGGCTCGTCTAAATCCATCATACTCACCTCATATACCATTGTGTATAGCAATGATTCATTAACAGTAAATGTTATAAAACCAGTGCGCTTGTTACATATATACTTAAATAAAGCTTGAAACTCGTCTTGATCTAACTGAGGGTTTAAATACCATAGAACAAGCATATGCCACTTAAGAGATTTATATGTTGTTATCTTAGCTTTGCTACGAAATAATTCATAGCATTCATATGTACCATCTTCATAGTAATCACCCCAGTCAAACGACTCTGTTGGTTTGTCTGTGATCGGTGATCTACGATATATGATACGTCTCTTGATAAGATAATCAAGGTTTCTATTGTGTGACATAAGCCTATTACTATTTATACTCGATGCCTATTGTCATAGTCTTCAAGTGGTTCTAATTGTTGGTAAAAAATATGATTATTATTATAATCATTTTCTGTCTCCAACCTCATTTGTTCAAATAACTGTTTAGTTCTACCCATTTGGTCTTGTTATTATAGATTCACCTTTGTTTCTTACTGAAACTTTTTCAGCTTCATAATAATTCCAATACGCTGATACACTGTCGCCTTCAACTTTATATTCATCAGGCATACATTGTGGTGGCTCTGTAAAACCGATATCAGGTATACCAGCTGGAGCAAACGCTAGAGCATCTCTGCATTTTTCAATACTAAGATGATACTTACCGTATCGTTTAGTATATTGCTTACCGATACCTAGCATATGCTCATACAACCAATAATAGTTTGATCTACTTGATCTAGCCCATATTGTAGACGGATGGTTTAAATGCGCTTTCTTATAAGGCACATTATCACCGTTATCGTGTACGTGATGAGCTGTACAAAGCATTTGAGCACATTCTAAGATCATCTTAACTTTATGTTTATCATAAAAGAATGTTGCAGCTTTGTATGGGTTATGGTGTAAATAAAATATATTCATTAGTATTTCTTATTATTAACTCTGTTATAATGACAGTCAAGAAGTTGATGTACAACCTCTTCACTTATCATATTATCGTTATATAGTTTCCATATTAGCTTACTCATAGTCCTGATTTTTTTAAGAAATAGTTATAAACTTCTGGTATATGCTTTTTGTAATAAGGTTGCATTCCCGCCACCCAATCTTTAAGTCTTTGTTTATCGTAAAACGGAGCACAACTATTAAATGTAGGCTCTATATCATCAATGAAATCACCGACTGTCCAGCCTTCCCATATGTGTTTATCTCTATTCATAATTTTGGTTTGTTGTTCGTATTATTATTAAATGTAGGCTCTATACTATCAATGAAATCCCAAAACCACCAGTTATCCAATATGTTTTTACCTCTATTCATAGTTACGTAATGTTTTAAATAGCGGATGTCTGTAAGAACCTGCTTGTGTTCGTTGAAAATAAGTAAAGGTAGCACGTTGACCGATATAGTCGTGTATATTGTCTAGTATATTTTTACGATCTGCAAAGTTGTAACCTTTACCGATAGGACAGCCAAACTCATTGCCATCATCATCTTGCATAAAGAACTTGCCAATAAGACCTGTAAACTTGCCTTTGCCAGCTTCGTAGCCTACAATAGTAGCTTCGGTGTCACTGAAGTCTTTGAACTTCTGCAAATTGTAAGAACGTTTATGCTCATACTTTTTGTTAAGACGTAGCATAGAACCTTCGTAACCTTGAGCTAAGTGTACGTCGTGTAACATTTTAGCTTCATCATAGCTATCAACAACTGTATTTTTAATAAGTGTCATTGTAGCTGCGATAGGCAAGTAACGAGTTAGCCAGTTAAAACGAGACTGGTAAGTAACGCAACTTAGCATACTGTGAGTTGCATCATACACATGATATTGTACAAGATTCTCTGCGTCACGCGCGTCCTGATCAGTTGGTTTTTGTTTTCTGACTAACGATATGATCTTTTCGAAATCGTTCTTTAGAGCATGATTATACAGCTCACCATCTAGCACTATATCAGGGTGTTTTTTGAAAAAATCTGCTAAATCATACTTAACGTGAGCTAAGTTTTTAAATTCTTTACCTGTACGAGAGTATGCACCGTCTTTGGTGAATATACAACGAACACCGTCAAGCTTAGGTTGTATGAATACTTTCTCGGACCAGTCGACAGGTTTTTTGTCTACTTTGTATGCGAGCATTGGTTTTATCATAAATTATATTTGTTTTTTAAGTGTTTAATTTTATTTGCTACGATTCTTGCTGATTCGTAATCTTCTTTTTCTTCTAGCTGGTCTAATCTTTCTTTAAGACCGTCAATCTCTTCGATTATAAGCTCGTCTTGAGTTATAGTGCCGAACTCAAGGTTGGTATTTTCGTCTACCATTAATTGAATATCGGCCTTAAACTCTTCGTCATAAGCTTTTTGTCTTTCGATTATCTTGTCGACAATAATGTCAGCCAACTTGCTCATTTCTTTATCTGTCATCTATGCTACTCTTCTGTAGTTATAAGTTGATAACACGTGTTTGTTAATAAACTTACCTTTAGATTGAGATAATCTTAAGCCCTCGAATACAAAGTTTGGAACTTTAGTATAGCTGTAAGAGCTACCGTTGTTGTATGTTAAAGTTAGTTTATAGCTATCATACTCATAATCAGCCTTTTGTATAGCGGTTGAGTTGACTTCTACAGTCTGCATTGGTAAAATTAATTTGTTCATAAGTTATTTAATTTAATTGTTAATAATTGTTGTCTCACCAGGGATCGAACCTGGACTCTTTGGTACCAAAAACCAACGTGTTGCCAATTACACCATGAGACATTTGTTATTACATACATATTATCCGAAGACAATCGTATTTAGTTTGTAATTAATCTAGTAAAGCCATATAAGCTTCAGGGTTATTTTGCCTAAACCATCTTATACCTTTTTCGTAGTCATTTATCATATCATCATTAACTCTATTAGACGATCTTTCAAACAGCATAGCACAACCCATTAAGAAGTCATACATACTAAGCTCTACATTGTTTAACTCGTATTCTTCTTTGCTAAATGGATTTTCTACTATTGATCCTTCTGTGTAAAGTGATCCTGTGAACCACTTTGGTAATTTTTGTTTTGTCTCTGTCATAATTAGTTTAATATATTATTTACTTCGTTTATAAATTCTGCTTCTGTTTTAGGATCATCATACTCGTAACCTTCGTCTTTTAATTCATCAATAATTTCTTCTTCGAATCTTTCAGCTAGATACTCGAACAGTTGTTGTATAGCATCATCAATGAATTGCTGGTGAAGATCATCTACAAATACAATGTCAGGGTAATCTTCACAACCGTTAGAATATCTAATATGTTCTTCAAGAACATCACCTAGATCGCTGTCATAATAGTATACGTTTTCGTTTACACTTACAGAGTTTTGGTCATGCGTAGCTGTAAATACAGAGTAGCCGTCAGCTGTTGATTCTTCGTAGATATAAAAGTCTGCGTTACTAGTCCATTGATCTGTAAATTCTACATTGAAATGTTTTAACACTGATTCTCTAGCTAGATCTTCGTCATTGATTTGCTTTTCACCAAAGCCTTTAGCTTCTAGTCTTTCGTTAATTAGTTCGTCTGTGATTAGTTTTTTACTCATATTATTGTTTTTCTATTAATTCTGTTATATAATTCCATACTTGTAGCTCTGTCTCATAGCCTTTTACTATTTGTTCAAACTCTTCGTAAGTAACACCTCCAATATTACCTGTTCTTAAGTCTTCCTTGTAAGTTTCAACATCTAAGGTTAGTATTGTAACTTTTGCAAAAGCTTTATTGCTTGCTCTATTCTTAATATCTGCAAGCGTCCATTCGCACATAGCCATTATGCTACGTTGTTTTCAATTTCGAATACGTCTTCACCATAGCGCCAGTCAAAGTTTTTTCTGTCAAGATATTCTATGTCAGAGAACACAAATATGTTTAACACTTGACGAACAGTTAAGTCGTCGTAGTAAAATAATTGAGTAAGTAAGAACTCAATATCGTTAGTCATACTAGGATATCTAACCTTATTGTCTTCCAAGCCTTTTTTAAACTCGGGCTTTAGCCGAGATAATAAGTTTGATCTCATATTTAGTAAGTTTTAAATTTTTTAGCAATTTGGTAGACATCATCTACATCTTGTTCGTCATAATTTTCATGGTTTTGCGACCAGTCTCGCAAGACGTAGTATACAAAAGCGCAGTCTTGTTCTGTTAATCCTTTAATTTTCATAGTTATAATTTTTTATTTGTTACATTAATATTATCCATTAGTCATCGTATTTTGTTTGTACATCTCGTTTGTTGTTCTTATGTTGTCTGTTACTTTTACAATAAGGACAGCTTCCGTTATTTCTGCAAGTTTTATCAAACCTTTTTGAACCAGTGTAGGGCTTTTTTTTAGTCCTGCTCATGTAATTCTAGTTCCTCGTTAATACTCTGAGCTATTTCATAAAAATTAACTTCAGATACAAAAGCTCTTGCGTAATCTTCAACTAAATGAGATCCGTTGCTAAGCTCGTATTGACTAAATACTACGTCTTCCACTATTTTTTTTAAACTATCAGCAGAAACTATCTCATCAAACTCAATATCTCCGAGTATTTCCATGTTTACACGCCATGTAGCGTAGTTTGTCCATCCGTTGTATTCTTTATTCATAATTTAATTATCTGTGTATTTTAAAATTTCTTTACATGCTTCTACAACTTCTTCAAAGTAGTCGTTTTCTAAGTAATCTGGATTTTCATCGCCTGCAGCGTGTGAGTATTTGATAGTATCTATCAATTCTTCTAATTGTTCATAAAGGTTTTCCATAGTTATTTTGTTTTAAGTTTGTAAGGTGTATTTGCATAGTATGCTTCTGCAAATTCTTCAGTTATATCGCTTTCAAACTTTTTAAAAGTATCGTTACCGTATAGTTTTTCGTATAGTTCTTTAAACCCTACATATCTACAATACTTACCGTTGATCCAGTATGATAGCTCTATATCATTTATTTCGTGATTACAAACTTTTCTTTTGTCGTTTAAGCTAACGTAACTCCACACGGTTGCATTTACTTTAAATAGATTTAAGTCTTTAGTGAATCCAGTACTCATACTGTAACTCTTGTCTTCAAATGTTTTGGTTATTTTACTCATAGTTTTTATTTTAAATTAGTAATATTTTAACAGTAGGCATTGCGACTCGGTAACGCTGCACCCTTCTTTTCCAGGCTTGGTACCTACTGTTATTTAGTGGAGGTGGAGAGATTCGAACTCTCTTCCGTAATAGTTCCATATAGGCTTTCTATCACGTCAATACCAGGTCACCCCCGTGTGTGCAGTCATTTCCTAAGCGCGGTGCACCACTGTCGTTAGACCAGTGCGCGTCTTTGTTATTTATTCGCTGCACATTTGTAACTAGTGAGGGACTCGAACCCTCATACTCGTCAGTAGTAACCCTACCTAGTTGCCGCTAGAATCGGCCTCTGAGAGTAAGTTATTACTTACACTGATTAGACCACTCGTCTAGCTACTAGCAATTCACTTATGTAATTTAGGTACCATTTGTCGTGGTATCTTTACAGCATTCGCTCACCTAAACCCTAATTAAGCTACTCGTCTAGCTATTAACTACTCGCGGAGTTCATAACGATCCCTCACCCGTCCGTAGCTATTTGATGGACCATTACGGTGCTTCCATCATTTACGCCGCCAAGCTCTGTGCACTGATGCACTTACTTCTTGGCTGACAATTTGTATTGTGTTACCTGTTTTGTGCTCGATAATAGGTACATACGAATATGTTTGAGTTGTCGAGTGATCAACACACGTTTTATAACCTAATTCCAACCTCACAGGGTGTACTTCATTTCCACATTTACAATACATAGTTTATTATTTTTATTTGTTACATATATATTATCCAGAGATAATCGTATTTTGTTTGTAATTATCAACATCTACAAGATCCACTTGTTCTAGTAATTTAATTACAGTTTGGTAGACAGTGTAATCTCTTAGATTATAATAGTCATCACCGTTTACATCATAGTCCGCTATGGACCATTCCACCTGTTCTTTCAGGGTTTCTAGTATAACATCAGCTTGATACTGAGCTATCTCGTCTATTTCGTTCATTTTACTCATAAAATCTATCTTTTATATTTAATAAGGCTATTTTATAACCTAAGTGTATTAGTTTTGTATATTATTTTCAATTTGAGTCATTAGAGAAGCAAATAATTGCTCGGTGGTTTCACCATCTTCTAAACTACATTCGTTAGTTACAAAGTCTAGTACTCTTATAGCAACGGAGGCAAAGCCGTTGAGGTCATGTAGGTCGACATAATATTCGATCGTTTCGGGATTCCAGTAGAATTTAGTATTTTTCATATTATTTGAATTTAGCCGCTACTTCACGTATTTCTTTTTTGTCTAAGTGATCTAGCCCATGTGTTTGCTCAGCGTACATACGTAGTACGTAGTGTACAAAAAAACAATCGCTTTCTGTTAGTTTTATATTTCTCATTTTACATTTTTCTTTACCCAGTTAATAATATATTCTAGTCGATCCATCTCGCTTGTAATTAGTATACGCTTGTAACTGTTTATTACTCTGTCAGTATAGCCTTTACCATGCCAATAACCTGTCCAATAATCGTCTCTGACTTCAATTCTTTTATTTATTTGGTACAATCTATCAAGGTTAAAGTTATTAATTCTTATATAACCTGATTGATAAGACTTTATTTCACGCCCATCATTTAATAAGAACGTAGATGTTCCGTTTTTGTTTACTTCTATTAGTTTCATAGTTTATTTGTTTTATAGTTTACTTTATAATCATTCCACCGAGCAGTGTAAGCGAACGACTTGCCTTTAGCGAAAGAGCTTTTCTGCTTTGTAACCACAGCGTTCCACTCTTTATCAGTCAATCCGCTACACACCTCATGTGAGTGCTTGAGTCTATGCCCTCTTGCACGATTTCTTCTTGTGTCTATCATAGTTTGACACGCTTCCTTCATATTCATATGGCGAAAGGATTTTCAGTTTTTTCAACAAAAGTTAGACCTTTGTAGTTGAACCACTGAGTTATACCTTCTTGATCTTTGTCTTCGTCATAAATGAAGGCGAATCTTTTTGGTAACTCGCCGACAGGATAACCCTTGTAGATTGTATGGATTAACTTGATAGTTGTCGAGTTGATAAATTTAATTTTTTTCATAGTATATTAATTATTTGTTACAGTATTATTATCCAAAGATAATCGTATTTTGTTTGTATTATTGATACATTTCCTGTTGCCACTTAGGTATTTCAGAGTTGTATCTCATTGCCCATTCACGCTCGATCGCTTCGATCTCTGTTAATTTAATCTTATGGTGACTAAATTTACGCTTAGTTTTATTAGTCTTCATAAGTGAAAAGTCTTTCGTCGTCAAGAATCGCTATGTTGTAACCGAGCATCTCACCTGAGTCTGTTCGTAGAATGTAAGATTCTGTTACAGCTTCTCGCCACTCGTTAACTTGGTTTACTTGATTTTGTTTAAAGATCACACCTATTTGAAAAGTGCACATTCCCACCATTGTAGTAAACACTACGTTTCTTAAATTATTTTTCATATTCATCTGAGTTTTTTACTATATTATCATTTATTACTTGTTCGACTTCATCACGAGTTATTTCACCCATCATTTGCTTGAGTATAAGAGAAGTCATATCTATTTCTTTATTATTAGTTATTTGTACAATTTGCATAGTTAATCGCCTTTAT
>UPTG01003165.1_pt1 | contig 10638 bp, 6 predicted proteins | sample 2160121 | NCBI WGS metagenome assembly UPTG01 (sample SAMN06266255, study PRJEB28933) | marine metagenome | isolation source: Columbia River Estuary | place: USA:Columbia River Estuary, USA | collected 2014-07-27 | reverse complement strand
TTATTGATCCATATTGTGATTGTTCTCTTTCACCTAATAGATTAAGATTAGGACCATTAATAATTATAATATTATTACTCATCAAATTCTTATACATTATGAAAAAAATAAAAAAAATAAAAATTAAATTAAATGGTAAATTTTCAACAATAAATGAAAATTTAAGCCTCTTAATTTTTTTAAAAGAACTAAAAATACCTCTTAAAAAAGTAGCAATTGAATTAAATCAAGAAATAATAGATAAAAATAATTTAAAAACTATAAAACTAAAAAATAATGACAAAATAGAAATTGTTCATTTTATTGGAGGTGGATAAAATTGGTTAACGATAAATTAATAATTGATAAAAAAAAATTTAATTCCAGATTAATAGTTGGAACTGGAAAATATAAAAGTATGGCAGAATGTGCAAAAGCTATTAAATTATCTGGAGCAGAAATTGTTACTGTTGCTGTGAGAAGAGTAAACATTTCTGATAAAAAAAAACCTTTATTGATGGACTACATTGATCCAAAAAAAATAACTTACTTACCAAACACTGCTGGCTGCTTTAATTCTGAAGAGGCTCTTAGAACATTACGTTTAGCAAGAGAAATTGGTGGATGGAAACTGGTAAAACTTGAGGTTTTAGGAGATAAAAAAAATTTATTTCCAGATATGATTGAAACATTAAAATCTACAGAAGTTTTAACTAGAGAAGGATTTAGAGTAATGGTTTACTGTAATGATGATCCTTTAATGGCTAAAAGATTAGAGAATGTAGGAGCTTGTGCAATTATGCCTCTCGCAGCACCCATAGGATCTGGACTTGGAATTCAAAATACAACAAACATAAAAATAATAAGAAGCCAAACAAAGCTTCCTTTGATAATTGATGCTGGCTTAGGACAAGCGTCAGACGCAGCTATTGCCATGGAGTTAGGTTGTGATGGAGTATTGGCTAATACTGCAATCGCTAAAGCTAAAAAACCATTTCAAATGGCATTGGCATTTAAAAATGGAGTAATTGCAGGAAGACAATCTTATTTAGCAGGTCGTATAGAAAAATCTATATATGGAAGCGCATCTTCTCCAAAAACTGGAATTATCTAGGCTACTGGTTTTTTAAAAAATTTCTTTTTAAAAAAAGGTTTTTTTTTATAAGGCTTTTTTTTAATAGGACTTTCAAAAGATTTAACTTCTTTTTTTTGCTCTTCTAGGTTTTTTAACTTTTCTATATGTTGAACTATTTCTATTGTTTTTTTAGTTTTGTTTTGAAGATCAATTATGTATTCAGGAATAATAAGACTGTTATCTGCAATTATATCGATCTTAATTAAGTTTTTTTCTTCAAAATACTTTAAATCTTCAATAAAGTTTTCTTTCATAAAGTCCGATATCTTTTCGCAAATCTTAAGTTCTACAAATTTTGCTTTTGTTAAAACAGCTTTAACCTCGACTAATTTAAGAATCTTCATCGCAAAAGACTCATCTGTAAGTGTAACTTTCCATTTTACAGCACTTTCCCTTAATCTTTGTCTAGACATTTCTAAAAGTCCAAATGTACTAATTCTTCCAATTTGAATTCTTGCCCTATCAGTTCTGCATTGTTCTTTAAGTTTTCTCTCAACCAACCTTCTATTTCCAAAACTCAACATATCAATAAAATCAATAATAATTAGACCAGACAGATCTCTTATTTTTATTTGTCGAGATATCTCTTCTGCTGCCTCAAGATTAGTGTCTAAAGCAGTACTTTCTACATTTTTTTGTTTAATAGAGCTTCCTGAATTTATATCAATTGAAACTAGTGCTTCAGTTGGATTTATAACTAGGTAACCTCCTGATTTTAGTTTTATTTCTGAGTCATAAATTTGATTTAATTTTTCTTCAATGTTCTCTTTAAAAAATAAAGGAACTTTTTCTCTATATTTTTTTATTTTTTTTACATGAGAGGGCATCATTAACTTCATAAAGTTTTGGGCTTTTTTGTAACCTTCATTACCTTCAATGACGATACTATTTGTGCTTTCATCATACATATCTCTCAAAGTTCTTTTTATAATATCACTTTCTTGATGGATTAATGATGGAGCTATAGAGTTTAATGCATTTTCTTTAATTTCATTCCAAGTTTTAATCAAAGTTTGAAGATCATGATCAATATCATTTTTTGTTTTGTTTGATCCTGCAGTTCTTACAATAAGCCCCATTTCTTTTGGAATAACTATATCGTTTAAAATAGTTCTAATTTTTTTTCTTTCTCCTGGGTTAAATATTTTACGAGATATGCCACCACCTTTTGGTGTATTGGGCATTAGGACAATATATTTACCTGCTATAGAAATAAAAGTACTCAACGCAGCACCTTTTTGTCCTCTTTCATCTTTTAAAACTTGTATTAAAATTACTTGGTTAGGTTTTATAACTTCTTGAATCTTATATCTTTTAGATCTAAATCTTGTTTCAGGTTTTCTACCATGTAATACAGGCGAAGGTTGTTCTTTATCTTCATCTACTTGAGTGGTATCTGTAATTGGAGTATCACTCCCTTCTGTTATCTGATCATTTGTTTCAAATTCAGACTCAAGTTTTACTTCAACTGGATCATTAATATCAAGATTACCCTCGTTAATATTTTTTTGTTCTTCTAGCTCACTTTTTTTTAATAGTTCTTCTCTGGCTTTTTCTTCTTCTTCTTTTATTTTTGCTAAATCACTCTGAGGTATTTGATAATAGTCAGATTGAATATCGTTAAAGGATAGAAAACCGTGTCTATCTCTTCCAAAATCAATAAATGCAGCTTGTAAAGATGGCTCTACTCGGCTTACCTTGCCAAGGTAGATATTATTTTTTATTAAATTGTTTTTTAAGCCTTCGTACTCGTAGTCTTCAATGTTTTCACCTGACTTAAGTACAACTCTTGTTTCATTTGGATGCGAAGCATCAATGTATAAATTTTTTTCCATATATTTTTGATTAATTGTTTCATTTTATATTTAAATAATTTTAAATTTTGTTTGAATTCTGATGCCTTAACTTTAACAAATTCTTATATATATTAAACTAAAATGCATCGAATAATTAAAAATATATTTATAGTAGTTTTAAGTGTTGGTTTGTTATCTGCATTTTCTGTATTAGCTGTTTTGTGGGCTTTTTCTAACAATTTACCAGATTATAAATTCCTCAAAAATTATAAACCATCAGTTTCTAGTAAAGTTTACTCAGGGGATGGTGAGTTGGTGAATGATTTTTCATCAGAAAAACGAATATTTGTACCCTATAAATCAATACCAGAAAAAGTGATTAATGCTTTCTTATCTGCAGAAGATAAAAATTTCTATTCACATCCAGGAGTAGATGCCAAAGGAGTGTTAAGAGCAATAATTAATAACATTTCCAATGTAGTTGCATCAAGAAGATTAGAAGGCGCATCAACGATAACTCAACAAGTAGCAAAAAATTTTTTATTAACTAACGAAGTAAGTTTAAATAGAAAAATTAAAGAGGCAATTCTTGCCTTTAGAATAGAAAGAGCTCTTTCAAAAGAAAGAATATTAGAACTATACTTAAATCAAATATATCTGGGTGAAGGTACTTATGGCGTTGCATCTGCTAGCTTAGAATATTTTGACAAATCAATTAGTGAATTGAATTATGAAGAAGCAGCTTTATTAGCAGCTCTGCCAAAGGCTCCAAGTAGATATAACCCGTATAAAAATATAGAACTTGCAAAATTTAGAAGAGATTTAGTTATAAACAATTTGTTTGAAAATAATTATATAAGCAAACAAAATCAAAAAGAGCTTTTGTCGAAAAAAATAATATTAAAAAAAAGAAAAAAAATATTTACAGAAGATACTAGCTACTATGTAGAAGATATTAGAAAAGATGTAGTTGAAAAATTAGGATTTGATAAAGTTTACAAACAAGGATTAAATATAAGTACACCTATTAATATTAGCTTGCAAAAAATTGCAACTGACTCATTGAGACAAGGTCTTATTGAATACGATAAACGAAAAGGGTGGCGTGGTCCATTGACTAATGTTAAAAATTTAGAAAAATGGAATAAAGATTTAGATAAATTTAGATTAGAAAGATCAATTAATTGGGATTTAGCAATAGTTAAAAAGATAGATAAATTTTCAATAGAAATTGAAACGGAATATGAAAAAAAAGGAATTATTAAGTACGAAAACATCTCGTGGATAAAAAAAGATTTTGATGAAATATTGAAAATTGGGGATGTTATTTATACTGAAAACATAAATAAAAATATATTTGCCTTAAGGCAACTGCCAGAAGTTAATGGAGGGATTGTTGTTATGGACCCTTTTACTGGACGGGTATTAGCTCTAAGCGGAGGATTTAGCTTTAAAAAAAGTGAATTTAATAGAGCCACACAAGCACTAAGGCAGCCAGGTTCTGCTTTCAAACCTTTTGTTTATGCTTTAGCTCTTGAGAATGGATATACACCATCAACTTTAATTCTAGATGCACCACTAGTTTTAGAGCAAGGATCTGATTTAAAAATGTGGAAACCTGAAAACTACGGTAAAAAATTTTATGGACCATCAACACTTAGAATGGGGTTAGAAAAATCTAGAAACTTGATGACTGTCAGAATTGCACAAGATCTTGGAGTTAAAAAAATTGTTAATTTTTCAAAAAAACTTGGTATTTATGAAAATCCCAGCGAGCTTTTATCAATTTCATTAGGCTCTGCAGAGACGACTTTATTGAAACTAACATCTGCATACTCTTCATTTATTAATGGAGGAAAATTAGTTAAACCAATAATGATAGATAGAATTCAAGACAGTGAAGGGATTACAATTTTTAATAATGAAATGAGAGAGTGTATAAATTGTGATCAAATATCTCACTTAAGTGACAATTATCCAAATATAAAGGACAGTTTTGAGCAAATATTTTCCCCAGAAACAGCATATCAAATGACCTCGATATTGGAGGGAACTGTTCAAAATGGAACAGGAAAAAATTTAAAAGATTTAAATTTGGATTTGGCTGGAAAAACAGGCACAACAAATGGAAATACAGATACATGGTTTATAGGATTTACTTCAAAATTAGTAATAGGAGTTTATGTAGGTTCAGACAATCCAAGATCACTTGGAAGGTATGAAACAGGAGCAAAAACAGCATTACCAATTTTTAAAAGCTTTGTAAAAAAAGCTGTAAAAAAAGAAGATGCAAGACCGTTTAAAGTTGCAAAAAATATTTTAATGAAAGTTATTGATCCTATTACAGGAGAAAAAGCTGAAATTGGGACAAGAAGAACAATTATTGAAGCTTATAAAGATATGAAAGTAGAAAATTTATTAAATAAAGATATTAATAATAGATTAAAAAATAATAATATATTAAGGTTCTACTAATGGACAATGAATATTTAAATTACAAATCTGAAATAGAAAAAATCAATCAAAGAGTTAAGGAGTACCTTTGAAAAAAATGATATTCATAAAAAATTAGAAAAGAATAACCAAAAAATATTAGAAACTAATTTTTGGCAAGATAAAGCAAATTCTCAGAAAGTTATTAAAGAAAAAAAATTATATGAAGAATTAATAAATTCATATGAAAATTCATCTAAATCAATAATTGATCTTGATGAATTGAACGAACTTGCTTTAGAAGAAAAAAATCAATCTGTCATAAACGAAGTTCTTGAGAGTATTAAAAATTTAAAAAAATTAGCTAAAAAAAATGAAACTAAATGTTTTTTGTCAAATGAAACTGACAGTTTAGATTGCTATATAGAAATTCATGCCGGTGCTGGTGGAACAGAGAGCCAGGATTGGGCAGAAATGTTAAGAAGAATGTATTTAAAATGGTCAGATATTAAGAATTTTAAATCAGAATTAATTAGCGAACATAAGGGAGAGGAAGCAGGCATAAAATCATCAACTATTAAAATTGAGGGTGATTATGTTTTCGGATGGTTAAAAGCTGAGTCAGGAATTCATAGGTTGGTTAGAATATCTCCTTTTGATTCTGGAGCTAGACGACATACCAGTTTTGCAAGTATCTGGATTTATCCAGTCGTAGATGAAAATATTGAAATAGAAATTAATGAAAAAGATTTACGTATTGACACCTATCGATCAAGTGGAGCAGGAGGGCAGCATGTGAATACTACAGATAGTGCGGTAAGAATAACCCATCTACCTTCTAAAATAGTAGTTCAATGTCAAAATGAAAGATCACAACATAAAAATAAAGATACCTGTATGAATATGCTTAAGGCAAGACTATATGATTTTGAATTAAAAAAAAAAGAACAAGAAAGCCAAACAGTAGAGTCTTCCAAGTCAGAAATTGGTTGGGGTCATCAAATTAGATCTTATGTACTTCACCCATACAGAATGGTAAAAGATAATAGAACTAACTTTGAAAGCTCAAATCCTGATAAAATCTTAGATGGTGAGATTGATGATTTTTTAGAAAGTTCGTTATATAAAGTGAAATAATGAAAAGAATAGTTAAAATTCTTGTAATATTAATAATAACGCTTGCAACAATTGTTATTTACTTGAGCCTCTATGGAGTAAAAACTGACAAGTTTAATAAAGAAATTATAAAGAATGTTTCAAAAATTAATAAAAAAATTAACCTTTCATTAAATGAGGTTAATTATCTATTAAACCCACTGAATTTTAGTATTAATATTTCAACAAAAAACCCTAAAATATTATTGGAAGATAAAAGTCTAGATTTAAAAGACATTACTAGCAATATTTCATTAAAATCTTTTATAAGTAATCAGTTTTCTATTGATGATTTAAAAATTTCAACAAAAGAAATTAAAATCAAAGATTTAATCTCATTAACAAGAGCAGTTGAAGGATCACCACAACTTTTTGTTTTAGATAACATCACTAAAGAGGGATTAATTTCTACAGATATAAATCTTAAATTTGATTTAGATGGAGAAATAAAAAACAACTATCAAATAACTGGGACTGTCAAAAAAGCAAAATTTAATATTTTTAATAAGGTTGAAATTGATGATTTAAACCTTTCATTTAATATAAGCAACAATCAGCTAACATTAAAAAAGATAGAAACAAATCTTAATAGTATAAAATTAAAATCACCCTTAATCACAATTGAAAAAAAGAAAGATGTATTTTTTGTTGATGGAGAGGTGGCAAATAAAGAACAAAATTTTGATATAAACAAATTAAAACCTATACTTGGTAATTTACCAAACAATATAGAGATAGAAAAAATTAACTTTAATTCTAGCAATATTCGCCTGTTTAGCATCTGATCAAACCTATTCTCAGGATATTGATTCTGACCAATACTCTGCATTAGAGTACAGGTTGCTAGGGCCATTTAGAGGTGGAAGAAGCGCTGCTGTTACAGGAGTACCAAATAAACCAGATTTATATTATTTTGGATCTACTGGTGGAGGAGTATGGAAAACTGAAAACGGAGGAGATCAGTGGAAAAACATTTCTGATGGTTATTTCGGAGGCAGTATAGGATCGATTACGGTTTCTACTAGCGACCCTAATGTGATATACGTTGGAGGAGGTGAAAAAACTGTTAGAGGTAATGTTTCATCTGGTTATGGAATTTGGAAAAGTATCGATGCTGGAAAGTCATGGATTTTTTCAGGTTTAAAAAACTCAAGACATATTCCTAGAATTTCAGTAGACCCTAATAATCATAATATCGTTTATGCTGGAGTTTTAGGTGATATTTATAAATCATCAGAGGATAGAGGTTTATATAAAAGTATAGACGGAGGTAAAAGCTGGAAAAAAATATTGTACTCAAATGAAGACTCAGGAGTTGTTGATTTAATAATAGACCCTACAAATTCAAGAATTATTTATGCATCGACTTGGAACGTTAGAAGAACTCCATATAGTTTGAGTTCAGGGGGAGATGGTTCTGCACTATGGAAAAGTGAAGATAGCGGTAATACATGGAAAGAAATATCAATGAATGATGGATTTCCTAACACAACCTTGGGGATTATTGGAGTAACTGTTTCACCTGTTAATAGTAACAAAGTTTGGGCAATGGTTGAGAATAAAGATAAAGGAGGACTATATTTAAGTAATGATGGAGGCGAGAGTTGGAATATAGTTAATTCAGAGAGAAAACTCAGACAAAGAGCTTGGTACTATACCAGAGTCTATGCCGATACTCAGGATGAAAACTTAGTCTATGTGTTAAATGTTAGGTATCATAAAAGTATTGATGGTGGAAAAAATTTCAAGACATATAATGCCCCTCACGGAGATCATCATGATTTATGGATTTCTCCTGAAGACCCTAAAAGAATGATAATAGGTGATGATGGAGGAGCGCAAGTATCTTATGATAGAGGTGAAAACTGGAGTACATACATGAATCAACCTACAGCACAATTTTACAGAGTCACTACGGACAACCATTTTCCGTTTAGAATTTATGCAGCACAACAAGATAATTCAACGATAAGGATAAACCATCGTTCAGCAGGACGCTCCATAGGAGAATCTGACTGGGAATCAACTGCGGGAGGAGAGTCTGCTCACATAGCCATAGACCCACTAAATAATGAAATTGTTTATGGTGGAAGTTATGATGGTTTTTTATCAAGAGTTAATCATGCTACTAAATCGTTAAGATCAATTAGTGTATGGCCTGACAACCCGATGGGTCATGGTGCTGAAGGAATGAAATATAGATTTCAATGGAATTTCCCCATAATTTTTTCAAAACACAACCCTAAGAAATTATACACTTTTTCCAATCAAGTTCATGTTACTGAAAATGAAGGACAATCTTGGGAAATAATTAGTCCTGATCTAACAAGAAATGATCCTGAAAAACTGAAGTCTTCTGGAGGTCCTATTACTCAAGATAATACCTCAGTAGAGTATTATTGTACAATCTTTGCTGCTCAAGAATCTTCTTTAAAAGAAGGTTTAATTTGGGTCGGTAGTGACGACGGTTTAATACATGTTACCAAAAATGGTGGTGAATCTTGGAGTAATGTAACTCCTAAAAACCTGCCAGATTGGACTATGATAAATAGTATTGAACCAAGTGCTTTTGATGCAGGAACCTGCTATGTGGCAGGAACAAAATATAAGACCGGAGACTTTAAACCTTATTTATATAAAACTACTGATTATGGAAAATCTTGGTCTAAGATAACAAACGGTATCCATGAAGAACATTTTACTAGAGTTTTACGAGAAGATCCAGCAAATAAAAATATTTTATATGCAGGCACAGAAACAGGAATGTATATTTCGTTCAATGCAGGTAAAAGTTGGAATGAATTTCAGCTAAATTTACCGATTGTTCCAATAACAGATTTAACTATAAAAAATAATAGTCTAGTAGTAGCTACTCAAGGTAGAAGTTTATGGATGATTGATGATTTAACTGTTTTACACCAATCCTATATTAATTCTTTAAACCGAAAACAACTTACATATCACGATCTACAGAAAGTTGAATTATTTACTCCAAAAGATTCTTACAGAACATCTGGCAGTAAAACTACTAGAAATAATTTGACAGAAGGAGAAAATATAGACAACGGAGTGGTTACTTATTTTAATATTAAAAATTATAATGATAAAGATGAAGTTACTTTAACCTATTTAAATAATAGTAGAGATACAATAGTTTCTTTTGGCAATAATTTTTCAGGAAAACAAAAATTAAAACTGCAAAAAGGAGCAAATAAGTTTTCTTGGAATATGTATCATGATGGGGCAACTGATTTTGAAGGAATGATTCTTTGGTGGGCTAGTTTGAGTGGTCCAAAAGCAGTTCCAGGTGAATATTTCGTAGATTTAAATGTTAACGGACAAGTAACATCTAAAACATTTAATATTTTAATTGACCCTAGATCTGAAAGTTCAATATCCGAGATGCAAGAACAATTTAATTTTATTAGCGCAATAAATGAGACAGTCGATAAAGCGCACAAATCAATAAAAAAACTCAGAAACATTAAAGTACAGCTTTCAAAGTTTATTAAAGAGTATTCTAAAAAAGATCTTAATGAGTTAATTGATAAAGCATCTACGTTAGAAGCAAAACTTTCAGATATTGAAAAAGAATTGTATCAAACTCAAAATAGAAGTGGACAAGACCCCTTAAACTTTCCTATAAGACTTACTAACAAGCTAGCTCATTTAAATTCATTAGTAAGTATGGGTGATTTTTCACCAACCGAACAAGACATTGCAGTTAAAGAATATTTAACAAATCAAATAAATACAAATCTTGAAATGTTTGATAGTTTAATGATAGAGGAAGTGAAAGGTTTTAACGAATTGTTTAATAATAATAAATTAGATTATTTAATCTCAATTGAGTAAGTCATGGAATACTACAATTATATAAAAGCATTACACTTGATTTTTGTCATTACATGGTTTGCAGGACTGTTTTATATTCCAAGATTATTCATCTATCATATCGAAGCAAACACTAAACCACAAATTGAAAAAGAAATATTGATAAATCAATTTAAAATTATGACTAAAAGACTTTGGTTAATAATCACATGGCCATCTGCTATTTTGGCTACTGTACTTGCAATCGTTTTGTTTGTTTTAAATCCTGGGCTTATTAATTTTGATTGGATGAAAGTTAAATTAGTT
>UPTG01003161.1_pt1 | contig 10649 bp, 7 predicted proteins | sample 2160121 | NCBI WGS metagenome assembly UPTG01 (sample SAMN06266255, study PRJEB28933) | marine metagenome | isolation source: Columbia River Estuary | place: USA:Columbia River Estuary, USA | collected 2014-07-27 | reverse complement strand
AATACAATGGCGACTAAAACCAAACTTCTGCTGATTGCATAGAATTTAGAATAATCGAGAAAATCAAACTCCAGATTAGAATAAATAACCCAATACTCTACAAAATCCTCAGATAAAATGACAATTACTATTCCGAATAAGAGCAATAGTGAAAGAACAATAGTAAGGCCTAGTGACATCAAGTATTGCATCCAAAAATTTCTATAACCAATGTTATGCCAAGAGTTAGTGAAATTTGTCATTAGCGACTGTGTTCCATTTGTGGCAAGAAATAAGGCAAGGAAAAAGGAAAATGAAAGTAGGTCACCTCTTTTTTGGGTTAGAATATCGTCAATAGTGGATTTTGTAACTTCGTAGGTGTCCGGAGGCATAATGTTGCTCAAGGTTTCGAATACCTGTTCTTGAAATCCATCTATTGCTAAAGCGATAAAGGGAATAAGGGTAAAGAGAAAAATAATTCCAGGGAAAAGTGCTAAGAAGAAACTAAACGCAATAGATGAAGCTCTTGTCGTGACAGAGCCTTCATAAATACCTCTAAAAAAGAAACGTAAAACATCGTAAAGCGATAGACCGTCAAAAAGTGGAAGACGTATGTGCCGCGATTGTCTCACAATAAATTTCCAAAAAAGCTTTATTTGGTCTATTAGTTTTTTCAATTAAACGGCTTTTAAACTGATGTCGAGGTTTCCTGCGCTATGAGTCAATGCACCAACAGAAATAAAATCAACACCGCATTCTGCATAGTCTTTCAGCGTTTCTAAAGTAATACCACCAGAAGATTCAATTTCATGACGACCTTCAATGATTTTAACAGCTTCTAATGTTTCTGCAGGTGTAAAATTATCAAGCATTATTCTGTCGATACCTCCAATGGAAAGTACTTCATTTACTTCTGTTATTGAACGTGTTTCGACTTCAATCTTTAAATCCCGTCCGGATTCCTTTAAGTATGATTTAGTCTTTGTGATTGCCTTTTCAATTCCACCGGCAAAATCAATGTGGTTGTCTTTCAACATTATCATGTCATAAAGGCCAACACGGTGATTCATTCCTCCGCCCAAGGTAACGGCCCACTTTTCAAGGTGTCGCAATCCAGGAGTGGTTTTACGTGTGTCTAATACTTTCGTTGATGTATGCGAAATTGCTTTGGCGTAAATGCTTGTTGTTGTTGCTACCGCACTTAGGCGCTGCATGCAATTTAGAACAAGACGCTCTGCACTTAGAATCGAGATTTTAGGACCAGTCGCATAGAAAACAATTGTTCCATTTTTCACAAAATCTCCATCCTTGTGAATCAACTCAAGTTTAATTTCAGGGTCGACTTTTGCAAAAATTATTTCAGCCAATGCTATTCCAGCTACAATTCCGTCTTCTTTATAAAGACATTTTACTTTTCCAATCGCATGTTTAGGAATGCAAGCCAGAGAACTATGGTCTCCATCGCCCAAATCCTCTTTTAGAGTGATGTCTATCCACTCGTTTAAAAAGGGGAATTCTTCTATCATAAAATTCAACTATAAAATAGATATATTGGCTGCAAATTACCTAACTTTTATTGATTAAAGCATGCAATTTGTATTTCTTGTTGTTGGTAAGACCAACGAAAAATATTTGAACGAAGGCATCGCTGAATATCAAAAAAGACTGCAGAAATACATTTCTTTTAAACAAGAGGTTATTCCTGAACTGAAACGTCAAAAAGGTCTAAGCGAGTTGGAGTTGAAAACACGCGAAGGACAAGAGATTCTAAGCCGTTTGAAAGCAAGTGATTTGGTTGCTCTATTGGATGAGAAAGGGAAGAGTTTTGATTCAGTTCAGTTTGCACAACATCTGCAAAAAAGGATGAATGCCGGTTCTAAAAGAATCGTTTTTATTGTTGGCGGGCCTTACGGATTCAGTGATGAAGTCTATAAAAGAGCAAATGAAAAGATTGCATTATCGAAGATGACATTTTCGCATCAAATGGTGCGTTTGTTTTTTACAGAACAGATTTACAGAGCGTTTACAATCCTTAGAAATGAGCCTTACCACCATCAATAAAAAGACTCAAGAATAGCAAAGCGTTATTAACATTTCATTTTTTAAATCTTATTCTTCATCTGCGTAAACGCAGATTTCACGGCATTATACTTGTTTAGAACGAAATCATAAAAACAGAACAGGTAATGAAAATGAAATATTTATCAGCTTTGGCAATAGGTGGCCTATTGTTTAGCGCATGCGGAAAAGACCCTGTGGTTGTTCAACCTCAGAACAATACCCAACAATTTGAATTGTATATTGATTACTGGAACCCTTCTGGAACGAATCCACAAATTACATTTGATGCGGTTAATTCTTCTACAGAAGTAAAGATTGATTTTACAAAGAATTTTACTGGGATTGCAGTTCCTCCTCAATATACAAATGTGATTATTGATAATGTTCGCATTATTAATGAACAGAATACAAATTTTGAAATCTCTGAAATTAAAGCTTACGAGTGGAGAGAAGACATTAACGACTGGAAAAATGATGTTGAATTTGTAATGAATTATGAGCAAGTTCAAGATTTAAACGTGATGATGGTGCTGGATGCAAGTTCCTCTTTGGGTTCAGATTTTGACAATATTAAAAGCTTTTCTAACGATTTTGTGAGTAAAGTGCTCAACGATAATCCAACAGCCAAAATCGGTGTGGTTAGTTTTTCTGATGTCATCAATTCTATGCCTTTAACATCAGACCCAAATACAATTAGCAATTATATAGACGGAATTCAGCAAGGTCCATTTACATCTCTATATGAGGCGATGAATACGGGTGTAGATAGTTTGTTATCGCATAATGCGGAAAGCAGAGCTATATTGACATTCACAGATGGAACAGATAACAATTCTAATCCATCTTACACACCTGCCTACTTAAAGAATAAACTAGAAAATAACCCAAGTGGAATTTTAATCAACAGTTTTACTATTGGTTTAGAAGGTAATGGTGGAGTAGATAGAACGATTCTAGAAGATTTAGCCATCAACGGTGGAGTTGCAGAATTTCCAAGCTCTATAAGCGGATTAAGATCAGTATTTGAGAAGTTTTCAAGCTCAATATCAAACGTATATAACTTCACATATGTTAGAAATCAGCAACCTATTTCTGGTAACGCACCGGTGAAATTGAAATTTGTGATTAAAGCTACCCCAAAATAGACACCAACTTTTTTGAGGTTAAGAGCGATTCAACTGAATCGCTTTTTTTATGCACTAAAAAACTGTTTACATCGCTTCAATTTTTTTCTTTGCACTTATGACTTATGAAGCGATTGTTGCAGAGCTGAAAAACAAAAAGTACAGACCGCTTTACTTTTTAGCAGGAGACGAGCCTTTTTACATCGATAAGATTACCCAATACATTGAGCATCATGTGTTAGAAGAATCTGAGCGTAGTTTTAATCAAACGATTTTATACGGCAAGGAGACGGATATAGACACTGTAATAGGCGAAGCGAAACGTTTTCCTATGATGGCGCCATATCAAATTGTGATCGTAAAAGAAGCTCAGCATCTTAAGTTGACGGATGAGTTATTGGCTTACGCTAAAAACCCACAGCCTACCACTATTTTGGTTTTTGCCTATAAAGGCAAAAAGATAGACAAGCGCTTAAAGGCGGGAAAATATATTAGTGCAAACCATGCGTATATAGAAACCAAAAAGTTGTACGATAATAAAATTCCTGACTTTGTGGAAGTTGAAATGAGGCATCGTGGGTTTTCTGTTTCACCAAAAGCGGCTGTAATCTTAGCTGAGAGCATTGGCAACGACCTATCGCGCATTTTTAAAGAAATTGAAAAACTATCAATTATTCTTGAAGAAGGTGCTCAGATAACTGCGGAAGTCATAGAGAAAAACATAGGTATAAGTAAAGACTACAACAATTTCGAATTACAAAAGGCACTAGCAAATAGAGATGTGCTAAAAGCGAATACAATCGTAAAGCAATTTTCGATGGATCCTAAAAATCATTCAATGGTTGCGACTGTTTCTGTTTTATTTGGGTTCTTTTCTAAACTTCTTATTTATAATGTTTTAAAAGATAAATCTCAGGGCAATGTTGCCAAAGAATTGAAAATAAATCCATTTTTTGTAAAGGATTATTCTCAAGCGGCTCAGATTTATAATGTGCGCAGATGCACCAAGATTATTGCCTTTTTAAGAGAATACGATTTAAAGTCAAAAGGTCTTGATCGTGGGCAAAGCAGCGAGTATGATTTAATGCGTGAGTTGGTCTTTAAAATAACACATTGTTAACTCAATTTTTTTAAGCTTTTATACACTTTTTCCAACCTAAAGCAGGTTTATAGCGTTTCATTTAAAAACTATATTTGGACGCTTCAAAACAGAATATTGTCATATGAAAAACATTTGGGCTTTCGCCTTAATACTAAGCTCCTTAAGTTCCTTTGCGCAGTCGGGAATGTTAAGAGGTTTTATAAAAGACAAAGCAACCGATGAGGCAATTCCTTTTGGTAGTGTTTCTCTTTTGAATACTGATTATGGTTCTGTAACAAACATGGATGGTTATTTTCAAGTTGGAAAATTACCTAACGGTGAATACGATGTGCAAGTATCATTTATGGGTTATGAATCTCGAAACGAAAAAATCACAATAAAAAAAGGGAACATTATTACCAGGACGTATTACCTAGAAAAAGGTAAAGAGGTTCTAGATGATATTGTTTTGAATATTCAGAGACAACAACGAAAAACAAAAGTATTAGTATCTGAAATTCGTTTATCTCAAAAGTCCGTAGATCGTTTTTCTGTAGGTGGAGATGCTGATTTGGTTAAAGCAATTAATGTTTTACCAGGAGTTGTTGCAACTGGAGATCAAGGGGGGCAACTCTATATTCGTGGTGGTGCGCCTATTCAAAATTTAACTATGCTTGATGGAATGATTGTTTACAATCCTTTCCACAGTATAGGTTTCTTCTCAGTTTTTGATACAGATATTTTACAAAGCGCTGATATTTTTACGGCAGGTTTTAATGCGCAATACGGAAGCAGAAACTCTTCTGTTATGGATATTAAAACACGGTCTGGAAACAGGCAAAGATTTTCTGGAAAAGTGTCTGCGAGTACATTTATGGCAAAAGCGCTAGTAGAGGCTCCAATCGGAAAAAAGAACAAAGCGGGCTTTGCGAATAGTTCTATTTTGCTTTCGGCAAAAGCTTCCTATTTGCATGAAACGTCTAGTATATTTTATCCTTATGTAGAAACAGTTTTTGATGGTTTACCTTTTGAGTTTGTAGATGTCTTTGGAAAGTTCAGTACACAAAACAATAGAGGGTCAGAATTCAACGCATTTGGTTTTAACTTTAACGATAGAGTTCGTTTTGATGCTGATAAGGATATCAACTGGAAATCTGGGGGTGCAGGCTTCAACTTTAAAGTTGTTCCATCTGGCTCTCCCACAATTATTGGTGGTTCATTTGCTTTCTCTAATTATGCTATTGAATCTACAGAGATTCCTGGTCAGCCAAGAAATTCTAATATTTCTGGTTTTAATGGAGGGTTAAACTTCACATATTTCATTGGTAAAAACGATGAACTTAAGTACGGTGTTGAGTTTATTGGCTATGCTACGGATTTTGTTTTCACGAATTCTGTGGGGCTTAAAGTAAGCAGTGCAAATAACACAACTGAAATGGCTGGTTTTGCTAAATACCGTTATGTAAGTGATAGGATTATTATTGAGCCAGGTCTCCGCCTGCATTATTATGGTTCGCTAGCAGAATTGTCTTTTGAGCCGCGTTTAGGCTTTAAATTCAACGCTACTGAATACTTACGCTTTAAGGGGTCTGGTGGATTGTATTCTCAGAATTTGGTTGCGGCCAATTCAGATCGTGACGTAGTTAACTTGTTTTATGGTTTCTTAAGTGGCGGTAATTCTAATCTTCCTTCGCAATTTAGGGGAGAGCCTGTTGAAACTAAACTTCAGAAAGCTACGCATCTAGTTGGTGGTTTCGAAGTAGATATTGCAACCAATTGGGATTTTAGCTTCGAGACTTACATTAAAGACTTCCATCAAATAATAAATACGAATAGAAACAAGCTTTATCCAGATGTTCCTGCTTATTCCGATAAACCTGAATTGTTGAGATTGGATTATATCGTAGAAAAAGGCAAGGCTTATGGGTTTGATTTCTTATTAAAGTATGATGATGGAACATATTATTTATGGGCAGTATATTCTTGGAGTAAAGTCACACGCGATGACGGTTTAACGGTTTACTCTCCACATTTCGATAGAAGACATAATGTGAACTTGGTAGGTGCTTATAAGTTTGGAGATAAGAAATCATGGGAAGTTTCGGCACGTTGGAATTTTGGGTCAGGGTTTCCGTTTACGCCAACGCAGGGTTATTATCCTGGTTTAACTTTCACGAATTCTGACGGTTCACCTTCTTCTGGATTCGACTACACAACAGAAAACGGTAATGGATCAGTGCTATATGGCGCTTTAAATTCTATGCGTTTAACTGATTACCACAGATTAGATGTGTCGGTTAAAAAGAATTGGGAACTGTCTAAATATTCAACATTTCTAGCCACTTTGGGAGCCACTAATATTTACAATCAAGAAAACATATTTTTCTTCAATAGAACCACTGCTGAGGCGGCATATCAGCTGCCAATTATGCCTTACTTATCTATGAGCTATAGCTTTTAGAATTTTAATCAGTTGTAGGCTTATTTAGTTAAATTTGCTCACGTTTTTTAGGTGTAAAAAAGTATGGCAAATACCAAGTATATTTTTGTTACCGGAGGCGTAACATCTTCACTCGGAAAGGGAATTGTAGCGTCTTCATTGGCAGCTCTATTGCAAGCTAGAGGCTACTCTGTTACCATTCAGAAATTAGATCCTTATATCAATATAGATCCAGGTACCCTTAATCCTTACGAGCATGGAGAGTGTTTTGTAACGGATGACGGAGCAGAAACGGATTTGGATTTAGGTCATTACGAGCGTTTTTTAAATAGACCCTCTTCTCAAGCGAATAATGTAACGACAGGTAGAATTTACCAAACCGTTATTGAAAAGGAACGTAGAGGAGATTTCTTGGGTAAAACGGTTCAGGTTATTCCTCACATTACAGATGAGATTAAAAGTCGTATTAAAAGACTTGGTGAAACTGGTGAGTATGAAATCGTAATCACAGAAATAGGTGGTACGGTTGGTGACATTGAGGCATTGCCATATATTGAAACCGTTAGACAATTGCGCTGGGAACTTGGGGATGACTGTTTGGTGGTTCATTTGACACTTATTCCATTTTTGTCTGCGACAGGCGAATTAAAAACTAAACCAACTCAGCATTCAGTAAAAACATTGCAAGAATCTGGTGTGCAGCCCGATATATTGGTTTGTCGTACAGAGTATTCTCTAAGCGATGATATGAAGCGCAAATTGGCGCTATTCTGCAACGTTAAAGAAGAAGCGGTTATAGAATCGAAAGATGCTGTGACCATTTACGAAGTACCTCTTTTAATGCAGTCTGAAAAATTAGATGAGGTTGCTTTAAAGCGTCTCGGCTTGCCTACTATTGGTGAAGCCGACATGACACGTTGGAAAGAATTCGTACATAAATTGAAGAATCCAGTAAGCGAAGTAAAAATTGGCTTGGTTGGAAAGTATATAGAACTTAAGGATTCATATAAGTCGATAGTAGAAAGCTTAATTCATGCAGGCGTAACCAATAGGGTTAAAGTTAGTATCCAATGGATTCATTCTGAAAAGTTAAGCGTTGAGAATGTTCAAGAGTATGTAAAAGATCTTGATGGTTTATTGGTTGCTCCTGGATTTGGACAAAGAGGATTTGAAGGAAAGATCAAGGCAGTTCAATTTGCTAGAGAATCAGGATTACCATTTTTAGGAATTTGCTTTGGAATGCAAGCTGCAGTTATAGAATACGCTAGAAATGTTTTAAACTGGGAAGATGCAAATACAAGCGAGGTAGACCCGAAATCTAGTCATAAAGTAATTGACTTGATGGAGGAGCAGAAGAATATTACAGACATGGGTGGAACTATGCGTCTAGGAGCTTGTGATTGTAAGCTTACAGACAGAAGTATAGCGAAACAAGTCTATAAAAGAACCAATATTTCTGAAAGACATAGACACAGATTTGAATTCAATAGTGCCTATAAAGAAGATTTTGAAAAAGCAGGAATGAAAGCAACAGGAACTAATCCTGAGACAGGATTAGTGGAAATCGTTGAGATTCCAAGTCACCCTTGGTTTGTTGGAGTTCAATACCACCCGGAATATAAGAGTACAGTGGCAAACCCACACCCACTTTTTGAAGCGTTTGTAGACGCTGCAATTACCCACAAGAAGAAATAGATAAATGGAGGAAGAAAGAAAATTGGATAAAAACCAGATAATTGGTTTTATCATTATTGGAATTTTATTGATTGGCTTTAGCTGGTGGAACAGTAAAAATGCTCAAGAACAAATAGATGCCAATCCAACAACTGAACAGGTTGAAGAGAATATTCCTTCTCAAGAAGGTCTAGAACAGGCTTTCGAGGAAGCTGAATCCAGTGAGCCAAAAACTTTAGCTACTGTGCCTTCAGACAGTTTAGAGGCTTTTTACGCAGAAAAAGTTTATACAATAGAAAATGATCTACTAGAAATTTCCATGTTAGGGAAAGGTGCACAATTTAAAAATGTGCGTTTAAAAGAATTTCAAACGTATGATTCTTTACCACTTCAAATAATTGATGGTAACGTTTTACAAAACTTCAGTGTTGGTAGCGAAATAAATTCTGCAGATAAAATTTACAACGGACGAATTGAGACTACAGATTCATCGCAGACCTTGTATTTAACTACAAATACGAATGAAGGAGAGTTAACACTTTGGTACCGATTAAGAAATGGTAATTATCAGCTTGAAGCTGGAATTGGCGGTAAAGATTTAGCGATTCAAAATGGCAGTGAGTTGGGCTTCAAGTATGCCCAAGATGCTATTAGAATGGAAAAATCGCGTAAGAATGAACTGCGCACGACTACCATTTATTACTGGGAAGCTGCTGACCAAGACTATGATTATTTGTCTTTGACATCTAGTGATGATGAGGAAGAAGTAAGTAATGTAAAATGGTTTGGTCACAAGCAGCAATTTTTTTCTACGATTATCGAAGCAAACTCAGGCTATTCTAAAGCAAGAATTGGTCAAGCAGAGTTAATTGACGATGAGTTCACAAAGAGAATGGCAACGGCTGCAGTTTTTAAAGATAAAGTTGGAGCTGATTTCAATGTTGATTACAGTATCTATTTCGGACCAAACGACTATTCTATCTTAAAGTCTTATGCAGCTTCTGGCTACAATCAAATCATCGATTTTGGTTGGGGTATTTTTGGTTGGATTAGTCGTTACGTTGTTATTCCAATTTTTAACTGGTTGGATGGCTATGGTATCAACTACGGTGTTATCATATTAATCATGGCTCTCATGATTAAAGTAGTCCTGTTCCCATTAACATACCAAAGTTACAAGAGTATGGCTAAAATGCGTGTGTTGAAACCAGAGATGGACGCATTGAATGAAAAGCACAAGAACGCTGATGCTATGGTGAAGCAACAGGCAACAATGGCGTTGTACAAAGAAGTAGGTGTAAATCCACTCGGAGGGTGTATTCCGCAATTGGTTCAGCTGCCGATTCTTATTGCCATGTTCCGTTTCTTTCCTGCGTCTATAGAGCTAAGACAGAAAAGTTTTTTATGGGCAACAGACCTTTCTACTTATGATGATGTAATTCGCTGGAGTGGTGAAATTCCATTAATCAGCAGTATTCTCGGGAACCACTTAAGTATCTTCACTTTATTGATGGCTATTTCTACTTTGATGTATACTATGATGAATCAATCCATGACCGCTTCTAACAGCCAGATGCCGCAGATGAAGTACATCATGTATGCTATGCCAGTTATGATGTTCTTCTGGTTTAACTCTTATGCCAGTGGATTGAGTTATTATTATTTAGTGGCTAACGTTATCACTTTTACACAGCAATGGATTATTAGAAAAACTGTCGATGATGAGGCCATTCATGCGAAATTGAAGGCAAACAAGGATAAGCCAAAGAAGAAAAAATCTAAGTTTCAAGAGCAGCTAGAAGAAATGTCTAAGAAGCAAGGAAGACGAGGTATTAGACAGGCAAAGAAATAAGTTATTCCGTTTTTAATATAATTGAAAGAGCCCATTAAGGGCTCTTTTTTTGTTTTAAATAAACGAAAAGAGAACTTGTCTAAACAGGAGTTTTATAAATGTATAATACCTCTTACAACATTATTTAGATTGTTGGAAAAGGCTGTTGAAAGTATCTTTGGGAAGGTGAAATGTTTGATTTAATTAGATGTAGATAACTGTTAGGCTTTATATAGCATGGTGAAATAGCTTAGAATTAACTCAATCTTTCAGAGGGTCTAAAGAGGTTTGCAATCGTCAGTTTCTAACAAATATCCTTTTTAAATGTTTGGGTATAAAAAAAGGGCTCCAACTGGAACCCTTTGTAAAACATCTTATAGACCTTAGTCTAAATGACTGATGTAGCCATTTACATAATCATATAAATTAGAACCATCATTTCTAAATCTCCAAACAATT
>UPTG01003156.1_pt1 | contig 10665 bp, 9 predicted proteins | sample 2160121 | NCBI WGS metagenome assembly UPTG01 (sample SAMN06266255, study PRJEB28933) | marine metagenome | isolation source: Columbia River Estuary | place: USA:Columbia River Estuary, USA | collected 2014-07-27 | reverse complement strand
CTTCGGCGGTTCCATGTTTATCCTTGAAGCTTTTGGAGGTGGGACAAATCCCTCCAGTTCCCGTATGAATGATTATGCCCCGGTTTTGGGCTTCCTGTTTAATCTCCTTGAGATAGGAGGAATCCAGAGATTCATAAACTTCAAGATCGGAAAATAATATCGTGTCTAACTTATGAGAACTTGCAAAATCAAGTAGCTGCGGAGCTTTCCAATCAAGAGCTCGTATTGAAAAATTATCAAATCCAAGAGGAATCGTTGATGCTGAAGAACTACTTGCACGCAGCGGATTAGTTAGCATGATACTGGAAGCAAGAAGGGATGCAGAACCATGGCAGAATTGACGTCTGGTTTGAGGAGAGTTGAATATTTCCATACTCATAATGGCAATCGATGTGTATGAGATCGGCAAGATTGAAAATGCTGAATTGCGAGATTTTCAATTCTAAGACTTACCCCTTTTAGGCGACATGATTCTCAATCGCTACCGAGGTACTATGAGTTTAACTTGACTATAAAGTTGCCCGCTACGATTAAAAAAATGTCAAAAAAACCTAAATATGATTTGCTAAGGCTAGATCCATTAGCATAGGTTATTGGGCATATGAAAGAGAGTAAAGAAACACAGTTGGAGGAATTTAAAGTGGTTTACGAATTAGAAGGATCTGTGGATCTTGCCACAAAGTATTTTATGGCAACCCAAACAGAGGACGCAAAGAAAATGTTTTCTTTCGTTTGCCAGAAAAATGAGATGAATTCAACTGTACACAGGATCGAGAAATGGAATCGTTGGAGTTCGCAATGGGAAGTGCAGGAGGAAGAAGTTTCCTAAAGTTTTTTTTGTTTGTTATTTTTCCAAAAAAATCGAGCGAGCTAGGATTTTATCACTATTTTTTTGCGTTCCTGCTTGTTCTCATAAAGCGCGATGTGAGTTTATAAAAAATGTGACACTCCGTTTGAAAACTCATTCGAATTGGGTTATATTAATTATATGAAATCGAATCGAGAACCAAACCTAGAAGAGTTCAAATTTCATTATCATTTCAAAAATGCAGTGGGCCATTCTGATAAGTATTTTTTAGCTCATAATATTGATGAAGCAAAAGAAATGTTTGACTACGCATGCTGTAAAAGACATCTACACCCACATCTGGACGGAGTTGAAAAATGGAATCGTTGGAAGTCAAGTTGGGAGAAAATAGCAATTCCTGACATGAAGCACTTTTCAAATTAATTCACGCTTTTGAAGTTTGGACCAAGTTCATGTCGGATATTTCCTCACCGCTTGTAAATCGGTATGCCCACAAAACTTGGTCACAGGTGACACAACCGTCTACGCAAACTACATTATTAATTATTTTTGGTTCATCTACAGGCAGGCAATAGTGTCCAATAAATATCGGTTTATCATCGTGTAAATATTCCTGCCCAATTTTAGAGGATTGAATCGCAAAGGATTCAGAAAGTAACTGTTTGGATTTGGGAAAAAAATTCGCCCCATTAACTTTGTTTTTCTCGCCTTCCCACCACCGAATACGTGCTTTCTTTCTCTGAATTCCGAATCGATCCAAATAATTTAGTTTGTTTGGAATTGGAACTGTAATTCCCCTTAAGATTATATCGATTGCTTGCCCGAGGTCTGACTCGGAGTCAAAAGTCGATCTGATAAAATTTTCATCTCCTACGTTTTGATCTTTGAGTTTCTTAATTGAGGCAAAATGCCATGCAGCATGCACTACTCTTAATTCATGAAATTCTAAAAATAGGGGAAGAGATTGAATCCATGGAATAAATGGCTTGGTCGCCGGGTCTACAAGTGTTGGGTCCTTTATAAATTGTTGAATCAAGCGAAATTCGTGGTTTCCGAGCACAGCAAAAGCTTGTTCGCTTGAATGTAATTTTTGTATGATTTTTAGGACTTCAATTGTGTCCGGTCCTCGATTGATTAAATCACCCACAAAAATAATCTTACGACCTAGCGGGTGAACAAAAGTTCCCTTATTTTCTTCGTATCCCAGTATTTGCAATAATTCGATGAGCAAAGAAGCATAACCATGCACATCCCCTATAATATCAAAATTAGCCATTACTCTTGGTAATCTAAATGAATAGGGAAATATCGAAATTTTTGTCAAATCGTTTCATTCTTGTTTTATGATTTATCAATAATGCAAGACTGGCACTTGCTCAAATTGATAAATATAGAATCCAATACTTAGTAGATTCCTTGTTTTTCTATTTTTTACTACGAAATTGTTTTAAAGTTTTATTTTCAATGAAATTAGTTTTGGTATTTCCTTGAATTCAAAATTTATTATAATAATTTTCTTCCCATTGGCACTCGATACTTCTTACTGTAGTGAGAGTTTTTTGTATTATGTTACTAGATGAGTGAACTGCTTTTGGTCCGTTTTACTTCTCCTTAACAATTCACTACAAATTTCCTTATGTTATAAATAATACCTTGTATGAAATGAGCCCTCCGGCAAATAGATCTTCTATCTAATCAATCTTTCCAATAATGCAGTCAATCCCACCAGTCCAGAATCGATCCTTAAATAATGCTCGTTTAACTACCATAAAGCTACCCGGTGGAGAAGTTTCCACTCCAGTTTTTATGCCAGTAGGAACACAGGCGACAGTCAAAGGTATTCTTCCCCGTGATCTATCTGATGTGATCGGTGCGTCGATTATTTTAGGAAATACCTATCATTTAAATCTGAGGCCCGGAATAGAGGTGATTAGGGAAGCAGGTGGACTTGCACGTTTTATGAATTGGAAGGGCCCTGTCCTCACAGATAGTGGGGGTTTTCAGGTTTTTAGCTTGGCAAAGTTAAGAAAGTTAAGTGATGAAGGAGTTCGATTTAATTCTCATATCGATGGAAGAGAAGTTTTCCTGGGACCGAAAGAAGCGATCGAAATTCAGGACGCCCTCAAATCAGATATTGCCATGTGTTTGGATGAATGTCCTCCGGCGGAAGCATCCCAGAGTGACATATCTCAGGCGGTCGATCGTTCTACAAATTGGGCCCGTTCTTGTAATTCAGCGTGGCAAGAAACAGATGCCATCTCGGAGGGAAGAAAACTTTTTGGAATTGTACAAGGGGGACGTTTTCCAGAACTAAGGAAACGTTCTGCGATGGAATTGCAGGAGATAGGTTTTGCAGGGTATGCAATTGGGGGAGTCAGTGTGGGGGAATCTGAGGAAGAAATGCTTGAACAAGTATTTTCTACGGTTCACTTTCTCCCCGATGGACTTCCTCGATATGTAATGGGAGTCGGTACTCCCACTCAATTATTACAAATGGTGGGATATGGAATTGATATGTTTGACTGTGTATTACCAAGTCGAGCTGCGAGGCATGGTACTGCTTACACATCGACAGGTAGTATGAATATAAGAAATGAAAAATTTAAGTTCGATTTCAGTCCATTAGATTCGGAGACAGATTGTTTTGCGTCCCAAAATTTTTCTCGTTCCTATATTCGCCATTTATTTATGGCAAAGGAATCTTTGGGTGGAGTTTTACTCACTTTGCATAATTTGCGTTTTTTTGTAAAACTTATGGAAAATGCCCGGGAGCAAATCAAGGCGGGTACTTTTGCAAAATGGGCAACTGATTGGACCGAGAGATACAACACCAGTTCCGTGTAATAAAAAAGCCGAGGCAATGCTCGGCTTTTTTATTTGAAATGATTGAAAAGTTATTTCTTGGCGGGAGACTTGAGTTCAGAGTCTTTTGGACCCGCATTTTTAGGCGCTGAACCTTTCCATTCGCATACATATCCCTTCACCTTGCCTGAGAAATCAGTGGTGTCAGCCCATTTGCCTGATTTTCCATCAAGAATTAAAAAATTGTATCCGTTAAGAGCGGCAGGTTTATCATCTCCCCAATGCTTAAATTTGAAGGGTTCGCCATTATCCCAAGTCCATTTTCCTTCCTCAAATTCATCTGTGCCACCCAGCCACACCAAATGATCTTTGGCCATACGACGAACGAATTCATTTTCTTGAACAGTTGAAATTACAACAAGCTCCCCGCCAATATCGTCACATGCAAACTTGGCTTCCCACCAGGTGCTATTGGTATCGAGAAATGCTTTGTAGTGACTGCCTCGAAAGGGAACTGAGTCCTTGGGCGGTTCAACTTTTTCTGCAAAAAGAAAGCTGGTGATTAGAATAGTGAGAGAAGTTATGAATATATTTTTATGTAATGGTGTCATATTATGCTAAATATAATAAAAAGATGAATGAAGTTTCGCAACAAATTTTGATGAATTTAAAAAAAAACTAAAATGAACTCTCATGCCTTTGGCTTGACTAAACAAAGTGATTAAATCAGCATTATCGCTTTGCTTATGCAAATATTGAGGTCGGGACGTGGCGCAGTCTGGTAGCGCACTACGCTGGGGGTGTAGGGGTCGCAGGTTCAAATCCTGTCGTCCCGACCATTTTTTCTCTTTTTTTGAATCTTTTATTATGTCAACGAAGCTGAGAGTCGGTTGGATAGGACTGGGAGTTATGGGATTTTCCATGGCAAAAAATTTGTTACACCAGGGAATAGAGTTGAGTGTTTATTCCAGAACTAAAGAGAAAGCTATTCCGCTTCTTAACAGCGGAGCACATTGGGCAGATACTCCAGCCGAACTTACCCCCAAAGTGGATTATTTATTTTCCATGGTTGGCTACCCAGAAGATGTGGAAAGTATTTATTTTGATGACCATGGTATCTTTTCGAGTTTAGAGGGTGGCAAGGTGCTTATCGATATGACAACATCCAGGCCTGTACTTGCAGAGCGGATTGCTGAACGAGCAAAAAACGTCGGTTCATTTGCACTGGACGCACCTGTAAGTGGGGGAGATGTGGGTGCAAAAAAGGGGAGCCTAGCAATTATGTGTGGAGGGGAGCAGGAAATTTATGATCGATGTCTGAAACTTTTGGAAATAATGGGAACTAATATTCAGCTTTTTGGATTAGCTGGATCTGGACAACGTGTTAAAATGAGCAATCAAATACTGATTGCATCCACTATGATTGGCACTGTGGAAGCTTTATTATATGCGGAAAAAGCGAATCTCGACCTAAATAAAGTAATTGGATTGATTGGTCAGGGTGCGGCGGGCTGTTGGTCATTAAATCAATTGGGACCGCGAATGGTTCAGGAAGATTGGGCACCAGGATTTTTTGTTAAACACTTTGTTAAAGACATGGGGATTGCACTAGAGGATGCCGGTCGAATGAATCTTAAATTAAAAGGGTTGGAATTAGCCATGTCTTTTTATGATCGGGTCAAGGATGCGGGTTATTCGGAAAATGGCACTCAGGTCTTACTGAAAGTATTGCGAGGATTAAACCAACAATAATTTTCAATCGTTAAAAGATTGTTTCCAAATCCTGTGGAATCAGTAGTGTATGGTTTAAATTTAATATTATGGTTATTCTTGTAACTGGTGGAGCAGGTTTTTTAGGCAGTCATTTATGTGAGCGTTTGCTCGGGCAGGGCCATGAGGTTTTATGCCTGGACAACTTTTTCACAGGTCGGAGAAAGAATGTTTCTCATTTGATGGCAAATTCGAATTTTGAACTGATTCGCCACGATGTTGTCGACCCATTTAAATTCGAAGTCGATCGGATATACAATTTGGCCTGTCCCGCTTCTCCAGTTCACTATCAATATAATCCGATCAAAACAGTAAAAACTTCCGTGATGGGAGCAATTAACTGTTTGGGTTTAGCAAAGCGAGTAGGAGCCCGAATTTTACAGGCATCCACATCTGAAGTGTATGGAGATCCGGAAGTCCATCCCCAACCTGAGAGCTATCGGGGCAATGTAAACCCAATTGGGTTAAGAGCATGTTATGACGAGGGAAAACGCTGTGCTGAAACTTTATTTTTTGATTACCATCGCGAGAATAAAGTCGATGTCCGGGTTGTTCGTATATTTAACACATACGGTCCGCGAATGTTAGCAGATGATGGCCGGGTGGTATCGAATTTTATTGTGCAAGCCCTTAAGGGGGAAGACCTGACCCTTTACGGAAATGGTTCACAGACCCGTTCGTTTTGCTACATGGATGATTTACTCGAAGCAATGATTCGTACAATGGAGCAGGATCAAACTGTTGGTCCCATCAATATTGGTAATCCGCATGAGTTTACAATCAGGCAACTCGCCGAAACAGTTTTACAGAAAGTCCAATCCAATTCTTCGATTATTGAAATGCCTCTGCCCGCAGATGACCCCACTCAGCGAAAACCAGATATTTCCCTCGCCCAGAAAGTTTTGGATTGGGAACCAAAAATACAACTTGAGGAAGGACTTGATAATACAATCCCTTACTTCAAAGAACTTCTTGGCATTTAAATTTTAAACTATGAATCCTCTTTCTCCTTTTAAATCGATTCTGCAAAGCCTAAAGGGCAGGAATCATCGAAAATATATTAAGAAATGTGCACCTGCTGTTCGCGAAATTAATCGAATTGAAAAGGAGTATCAAAGCTTAAGTGATGAACAACTCCAGGCAAAGACGCCGGAGTTAATGGAGAGATTTCAGAAGGGGGAAACTTTGGACGCTTTGTTGCCTGAGGCATTTGCAGTTGTTAAGAACGGTGCCCGTCGACTTTGTGGGAAAAACATTGATGTCTGTGGTCACCCACTTCTATGGGAGATGATTCATTATGATGTTCAGTTAATCGGAGGAATGGCATTGCATGATCGGCATATTGCGGAAATGGCCACCGGGGAAGGAAAGACCCTGGTTTCGACTTGTCCCCTTTACCTCAATGCAATCTCAGGAAAAAATTGTCAACTTGTCACCGTGAATGATTATTTGGCCCGTCGGGATTCTCATTGGATGGGTGCTTTATTTGAATTTCTTGGTTTAACGGTGGGATGTATTCAGAATAATATGCCTTCCGCTGAAAGACGTTTGATGTATGAGAAAAATTTAACTTACGGTACAGCATCGGAATTTGGATTTGATTACTTGCGCGATAATGGAATGGCAACCTGTAAGGATGATCAGGTACAAAAGGACTATTTCTTCTGTATTATTGATGAAGCCGATTCTATTTTGATAGATGAAGCTCGGACTCCATTAATTATTTCTGGACCGATGAGAGAGGATCACCCATTGCCCTTTGGTGAAATGAAGCCCTTGGTAATGAAACTCTTTGATACTCAACTTAAGCAATGTAATCGACTTGCAGAGGAGGCTAAAAAACTGTTTGGCAAAGAGGACCTTTCCGATGAGGAAGCCGATGAGGCGACCGCTAAGATTTACCAGGTTAAAAAAGGAATGCCCACTCATCGCCAATTTATGAGGATGATGGAAAATGCTCAAATTCGAAAGAAATTTGAAAAATTCGATTTGGAGATGAATTCTGATTACAACAAGCAAAGGGCTCATCAATTAAAAGAAGACTTGCATTATGTGATCGATGAAAAAAATCAACAAGCTGATTTGACCGAGATTGGAAGGTCTTTAATCAGCCCAAAAGATCCTAACGGCTTTGTTATTCCAGATTTAGCAACAATTTATGTGGAGATCGATCGTAATTCTGAATCCGATGACGATACCAAGCGGGAAAAAAAGGAAGAAGCAGAAAAAGACTTTCAAGTAAGAAGCGAAAGGATTCATACTGTATCCCAACTCTTACGGGCATTTGGCTTATACGAAAAAGATAAGCAATATGTTGTTCAAGGCGGAAAGGTAATGATTGTGGATGAGAATACAGGTCGCCTCATGCCCGGTCGTCGATGGAGTAATGGACTTCACCAGGCGGTTGAAGCCAAGGAGGGGGTAGTCATTGAAAAAGAAACTAAAACCTATGCCACGATTACTATCCAAAACTACTTTCGGATGTATGAAAAACTAGCCGGCATGACTGGAACCGCTGAAACTGAAGCAGGAGAATTTCATGATATTTACCGCCTCGGTGTAATGGTTATTCCCACACACCGAGATTGTGTTCGAAAAGATTTAAATGATTTGATGTTTAAAGGTCGTCGCCAGAAATTTAATCAGGTTCTCGAAGACCTGACTGAGGCACACAAAAATGAACAACCCGTCTTAATCGGTACGGCTTCGGTTGAATCTTCCGAAGTATTTAGTCGTATGCTCAAACGTGCCAATATCAGGCATACCGTACTCAATGCAAAATTTCATGAGAGGGAAGCGGAAATTGTTTCACAGGCGGGTCAGCGGGGTGCAGTTACCATTGCTACCAACATGGCTGGACGGGGAACGGATATTAAATTGGGGGAAGGGGTGAAAGAACTCGGAGGTCTTTTGGTTTTGGGTACTGAAAGACACGAATCCCGACGAACAGACAGGCAGTTAAGAGGCCGATGTGCTCGTCAGGGAGATCCCGGTGCTTCTCGCTTTTATGTCTCTCTGGAAGATGACCTAATGCGCTTGTTTGCCAATCAAGGAGCTCTTTCCAAGATGTTGGAGAAATCTTTTGGGGATGACGAGGTCTTGGAGCATGGTACCTTAGATTGGTCGATTCAAAATGCACAAAAGAAAGTGGAGCAACAAAATTACTCGATTCGCAAGAGACTTCTTCAATATGATGATGTCTTAAACAGGCAGCGGGAAATTGTTTATTCCATCCGTAATGACGTGTTGTTGGAAGAGGACCCTGGTAAGATTTTGATCGAGTTAGTGGAGGAAGAAGTAGAGGGAAGAGTTGGTGGGATTCCTCTTACTGAATTTAAGGCAACCCGAGTCGAGGACATGCCTGAAATGGAGTCATTATTGGCCTCCTGGGTGAATGTTACTTTTCCTTTATCAGTTCCTTTGGAAGATTTAATTGGGAAGAGTGAGGATGAGGTCAAAGCACTGTTACTCGAAAAAATTACTGGTGCCTATGATGGTAAAAGAAAATTGGAGGATCCCGACCAATTACAAAGCTTAGAACGGTATGTAGTGGTCAACGCAGTGGATGTGCACTGGCAGGACCACCTGACAGAAATGGATGAATTGCGTCGAAGCGTGGGCTTGCGTGGTTATGGTCAAAAAGATCCCTTAAGCGAGTATAAAAATGAGGCATTTCGTGCCTTCGAAGAGATGATGGTCGCAATGAGGTCAGATGTATGTTCCGGGATGTTTCGTTCCTCGACCAATTTGGCAGCGTTTGAAAATATGCTTTCCAATCTAAGTAATGTGGCAAAAGTTTCCGGTCCGGATACATCTTCGAGCGGTGGATTTGATCGATTTTCGGGACCGAGACAAGGCAATCCTAATTCAGGACCAACCGAAGCTCCAGAGATTCCTAAAATTGCGGTTCCTGTAGTGCGTGAAACTCCCAAAGTGGGGAGAAATGATCTTTGTCCTTGCGGGAGTGGGAAAAAATACAAGAAGTGTTGTGGAGTAGGAGTTTCTTCCTAACGGAATATTGCCAGCTTTTTGTGTGGCGAAGGGGAAGCGTCTCCACTGAATCCCCCCAATTTTGTTAGCCCTCCACGTTCTGGGGTGGTTCTTTTATTACTTGGGCTCTGCCGCGAGTTGTTGCCAGTTTATTGCACTGATCTGTTCGGGGCGTAAGTGCCGGTCGAGTTTATTAGCCAGTAGCCAACGATCGATCTTTTCCTTCACATCTGTGCTTTCCTTTTTGATCAGAGATCCGATCTGCTTTCTCCTTTGTGTAAATATTTTACGGATGAGAGCACGATCTTCCTGGTCGAAGAGAAAGGGTGCTTCTAACCTATCCAGTTGAACGAGCACTGAATCAATTCCAGGTATGGGAAAAAAGCACTGTCTTGAGACTGGATGAGTTTGAACATGGGTAAAGGCAGCCTTGAGAAAAATGGAGAGAGCATTGTACTCTTTTGTACCATGGGTAGAATTCATTCGACTCACTGCTTCTTTTTGAAGCATTACCACCATTCGAAATGGAATTCTTTTGGTGTGCAATAAAGACTCCATCCAAGGAGAAGAAATGGCATAGGGCAAATTAGCAACAACTGCGAATTCCTTTATATCACTTGGCAGGTTGGCAAGTGGATACTTGACCGCATCCCCTTGGATGAGATCTAATTGTTGATCTGCAATAAAACGACCTAAAGTTTTTTCCAGATTTTTAACTAGTTCGCGATCAATCTCGACGGCAAATACAGGATGATTGTTGGCCAAAAGTTGTTTAGTTAATGTTCCCAAGCCCGGACCAATTTCAACCACTGGCATACCTTCAGGTAAATCCGCCATCGCGAGAGATTTACGGACAATATTTCCATCCACTAAGAAATTCTGCCCGAGTTTTTTTTTGGGCCTGTGATCTAGCTCATCTAAAATTTTTGAAGTTTCTGTGGGCGAAAGTGGCATAATTTCAAGGGCGGGAATTAAAAGATTAATCTCGTTGTTTCATCTGATGGATTAGCCCCTCGACATCATCAGATCTCATCAGTGCTTCACCACATAATACTGCGTCCGCTCCGCACTCTCGAACTTGCCACGCATCTTCGGGTTCAAAGATTCCACTTTCACTTACTTTAATAATTCCATCTGGAATTTGTGGGATTAATTTCTCAGATATTTCTAGATCAGTTACAAAACGGGTAAGGTCTCGATTATTTACCCCTAGGATTTTGGGGTCATGTCTGAGTGATTTTGTAAGTTCTTCTTCTTCGTGGATTTCATAAAGGCAATCCAGTCCACTTACATCC
>UPTG01003155.1_pt1 | contig 10668 bp, 10 predicted proteins | sample 2160121 | NCBI WGS metagenome assembly UPTG01 (sample SAMN06266255, study PRJEB28933) | marine metagenome | isolation source: Columbia River Estuary | place: USA:Columbia River Estuary, USA | collected 2014-07-27 | reverse complement strand
CCACGCAGCATAGTCAGCTTTAGAAACAACATCAACCACAATTGGCATAAATCCATGGTCTTTTCCGCAGAGCTCAGCACACTGGCCTCTGTATGTTCCGATTTCTGAAGGCTTTGCCCATGCATCATTAATAAAGCCTGGGTTAGCGTCCTGCTTAACTGCAAATGCTGGCACCCACCAGTTATGTATTACATCAGATGAGGTAATCAAAAAGCGAATTGTGGTGTCAACCGGAAGAACTAGACGCTTGTCAACAGAAAGAAGATAGGTGTCGTCGTTATTAACTGCTTCACGCTCTTCTGGTGTTCCATCAACTACATCCCTAGAGGATTGAGCGAGATTAGAAACAAAACTTATTCCTTCCTCAGGGTAGTCGTATTGCCACTTCCACTGCATTCCGGTTACTTTAACTGTCATGTCGGCCTTGTCCAAAACTTCTATATCTATAAGCGTCTTAGATGCTGGAATTGCCATTGCAATTAAGATCAAGATTGGTACACCCGTCCAAAGAAATTCAACAGTTGTGCTCTCATGAAAATGAGCTGCTTTAGCGCCCTTGGATTTTCTGTGTGCAATAATCGAATAAAACATTGCGCCAAAAACAACGACCCCAATTGCAACACATACCCAAAACACCATCATATGAAGGCCATAAATATCCTTACTGATATCTGTAATTCCCTGGGTCATATTAAGCCCATATTCTGCCAATACAGATTTAGAGCTCAGTAAGGCAGTTATTGCGCCAGCAAGAGTCAACAATAGTTTCATAGATTCTCCGAATTTAATATTTCTTTAAGGACTAACTAAAAAAATAACCACAATTAAAAAAAGGGTATTATATACAACATTTTTAAAGTATACAGAAATGTCTAATATGACATTTCTACTTCGTTCAAAAAATGCTATCAAATGATACCTGTTTATGGCTTTTTTACCAAGCAAAAATTCGCCTTTATTCTCAATATTAATTGAACTTTATTCATCAACGCTTTATATCAATAAAAAAAATAAAGCAATAGTCGTTAAAATTTAACAAAAAAATCCCATATACAATTGTTGTTTGCTATATTTAGCACAATATTTTCCCATCAATTAACTTGCTTCATTAAAATACCTAGCTGCTAAACCAATGGATGACTATGTACACAAAAACACTTAACCTTTCGCTAATATTGGCGCTTATAGTTGTCGTGCTTGGTGCATATACTCGTCTTGCAGATGCCGGACTAGGTTGTCCAGATTGGCCTGGGTGTTATGGCCAACTGCTTGTTCCTGATGTTGTATCAGGCGAGTATGAAAGGCCTCTTGATACAGCAAAGGCCTGGAAAGAGATGGTTCATCGATATGCAGCATCTACACTTGGTCTTTCAATAATAGTGATATTTTTGTTTGCAGCGTTTCGCAAAACTGAAAGAGCTCAGTCAATAAAGCTTCCAGCCCTTCTGCTTTTATTGGTAGGTTTTCAGGGGGCGCTTGGAATGTGGACGGTGACCGAACAAGTTCACCCTGGTATTGTTACGATGCACTTATTAGGTGGCTTTTCAACAACAATTTTAGTTTTTTGGTTGCTATTAAATCAGCGCACTCCAATGCAATTGAATCAACATGTTTTAAAGCGTCACAAAATAATGCTCGTTTCTGTTGTCGCTCTTTTAGTGTTCCAAATTTTTCTGGGTGGGTGGACAAGTACAAACTATGCGGCACTATCATGTGGTGAATATTTTCCAACCTGTTTAGACCAGATATGGCCTGATGATATGGATTTTAAAAATGCATATTTTTGGGGACCGCTTGGCATAGATTACGAGTTTGGTGTTTTGGAAAATCAAACCAGAAGCGCTATTCAAATGGTACACCGGATTGGTGCTTTGGTTGTTACGGTGGCTATAATTGCCTTGACTTTTTCTTTTAAAAATTACACAATTCTTAAAAATAACCTTTTTCTTATGCTTATTCTTTTAGCAGCGCAGGTTGCTCTAGGGATCATCAATGTTGTTATGTCATTGCCAATGTTTGCCGCTGTGATGCACAACGCAGTCGCGCTAGGCCTCTTACTAAGTCTCATAAGCTTGGCTCACAAAATATTTAAAAATCCAATGACTGCTCAATGACTTTATTAATAATTCAAAACACCCTAATATGAACAAATCAACTCTGCTCTCTTCGCTGTTTTTAATCGTTCTTATTGGAGTTGCTGCTTTTTTTTATTTTGGTGGAAAACCAAGTATTGGTGAGCTAAAAAATTCCGTCGCTCCTGCTGCATCTCTATACCCACAAGCAAAATCTGTTTCCGATAAGCTAAACTTTATAAATGATAGATCCGATGCTGTTCATTTATCTGATCTGACTCAAGGCAAGTGGGCTTTATTATATTTTGGTTATGCCTCATGTCCGGATATATGCCCAGTTGACCTCTCAAAAATTAATCTTACTTATCAGATGATGGACAACAAAGATAGCCTTCAAGTTGTCTTTATTTCTGTAGACCCAAATCGAGACATTGGAAAGCTTAATAAGTTTGCAAGTGCTTTTAACCCGTCCTTTCTCGGCTTAACGGCGTATCAAGATGAGCTGATGTCTATTAGTAAATCTCTTGGAGTTTATCATGAGGTTGTTGAGTCACAAAAATTAGCGCAAGAAGATCATAGCTCCCATGGTGAAAACGGTGAACACGAGCATAAGAATAATGATATGGACTCAGATATGAATTCTCATGAGGATCACGATATGGATAATAGTGACAGCCATACAAGCGCCAAAACTGCACATTATGACATTGACCATACTAGCAGCTACCTACTCTTTAGTCCTGACCTTAAGTTAACTGCTTTGTTAACAAGTCCTCATGAGCCTACTGCTATGGCGAAGGCTATTGATGAAATTATTGAGGCGCTAAGATAAGGCGAGCCTTACTGCAAAAAGTATAGTTCCAATAAAAAGGATTGTCATAATTAGTCCAACAATTATGTATGCCCAGGGGCCGTTTTTTTCAGTAGACTCAAAATCTTTTTCAAGGTTTTGCTTTTTGCCAACACCAATCATGGCTGATACTACCGCCCGAAAGACTTGCAACATTGCCCTCATAGCTAGATAGAGACTCCAAAGGTCATCAGCAGGTAGTGGTCAACTAAAAGAGCCACGAATAAGACCATCAGGTAATTTACAGAGTACTTAAAGGTTTTAAATGCAATCCTTGGGTTGTCCGGCTCTAGAAAAATCTTAACGGAGTAGCCTAAGAAAAGAGCGCCCAAAGTGGCTGCGGAAATTAGGTAAATAACTCCACTCATTCCAGTTAGATAAGGAAGGAGCGTAACGAGAAGCAATAGCACAGTGTATAAGAGAATTTGTACCCTGGTAAACTCAAGGCCGTGGGTGACTGGCAACATAGGCACTTGCGCTTTTTTGTATTCATCTCGCCTATGAATAGCCAAAGCCCAAAAATGTGGTGGTGTCCAAATAAATACGATTAAAAAAAGTAAAAGCGCATACTCGATACCTTGAGAACCAGCAATCGAGGTCCACCCAAGAACTGGTGGCGCAGCGCCAGCAGCGCCACCAATAACAATGTTTTGTGGCGTTGCATGTTTTAAATACATCGTATAAAAAACCGCATAACCAATAAGCGATAAGAATGTTAAAACAGCGGTCAACGCATTAACGAAGAAAAACAGCAAACCAATACCAACAAACCCTAAAAACAAGCCCCAGATAAGAGCCTGATTACGAGTTACCTTTCCCTTAGGCAATGGTCGACGGTCCGTTCTTGACATTTGTAGATCAATTTTTTCATCAATAATATGGTTGAAAACTGCTGCAGACATCGCAGACAAAGAAATACCAATTGAAGCAATGACAATAAGCAATAGGTTAGGTACATAAGGAACAGCTAAAAGCATTCCAACAACAGCGGTTAGTAAAATAAGCGAAACAACTTTTAATTTACATAGGGCTAATAGATCTTTAATTGAAGGCGAGCTTGTCATTTTCTATCCTATTCTGGAGTACTTTAGAAGGCGCCTAAGGTCTTTTAAAACAAATTTAATATTAATTCCTTGAGGCTTGTAATAGAGCATAAAGTTGCCTATAGGATCAATTAAATAAATAGCATTCTCAGGAAATTTAGAAAGGCTATTAGTAAGCCTTTCACTAGTAATTTTTGCTTTGATTAAGTTCTCATCAATGATCTTTGGTGATGAGCTATCTTTAGTAATAAGCATTCTTTGAATTCGTCGCATATCCATATTTATAAGGGTGCGAATAGTCTTTATATCAGCAACTGCTTTATCACAGACACTATCGCAGCTGCTCGCAACATAAACAATGGTCCATATGCCATCTAAAGAAGCGTCGCCTTCAATTTCAATATCTGAGGTATCAGTGGCGATTACTGGACGGACCAACTCCCCGTAATTAATCGTGCTTTTAGTAAAATAGCTTGGGTTTAAATAAAAAAATAGAGTGCCAAGAGCAATAGGCAATATAAATAATCCCAATAACGCCCAAAATTCTTTTTTTACAGTCATTACAGTCCTAGAATCAAAACTGCGTAATGATACGCTGTTGAGCCTCAAAACTCAATATTCTATAGCCTAACTTCAATACCTCTATCATGCATTGATTTTTTAGCCTCTCCTATAGTATATTCACCAAAATGAAAAATGCTTGCAGCTAGAACTGCATCTGCACCGCCATCTATCACGCCTTCGGATAAATGCGACAACTTACCAACGCCTCCAGATGCAATTACAGGGACAGAAACTGCATCCGATATTGCTCTAGTAAGGGCAATATCAAACCCATCCTTTGTTCCATCTCTGTCCATTGAGGTTAATAAAATCTCGCCTGCGCCTGCGTCTCCCTGAGTCATTTTTATAGCCCATTCAATAGCATCAATTCCAGTTGGTTTGCGCCCCCCGTGAGTAAATATTTCCCATTTTGCTGGGTCATTAGAAACTCGTTTAGCGTCAATTGCAATAACAATGCATTGAGATCCAAAAACTCTAGAAAGCTCGTTGATTAGTCCAGGATTAAAGATTGCAGCAGAATTAACAGCCACCTTATCAGCACCAGCCTTCAGCATTGCTCGAACATCCTCAGCTTTACGAATACCTCCCCCCACAGTCAGCGGAATAAAGACCTGTTCAGCAATTTTCTCAACCATGTGTATAGTAGTATCTCGGCCCTCGTGCGACGCTGTAATGTCAAGAAAGGTAATCTCATCAGCCCCCTCAATATCATAACGCTTTGCAACTTCAACAGGGTCGCCTGCGTCTTTAATATCAACAAATTGAACGCCTTTTACAACACGCCCATCTCGGACATCAAGACATGGAATAATTCTCTTTGCTAAGCTCATATGAAACAATTTTACCGCATAAAGATATCTGTTTTTTAGTAAGCTGGTTTACCCTTATAAGCTAATTACAGTAGCCAGACTTTACATTAGGTTTTAGAAGGCCCTATAGGTATAATTGCGCCCTATGGCTTCAAAAAAACAATACCCTTTATGAGCGAAAGGCTCCCACCAAAACATATAGCCATTATTATGGATGGCAATGGCCGGTGGGCGAAATCAAAACACCTTCCTCGCTCTAGTGGACACCAAAAAGGCGTTCAAAGTGTTCGAAAAATTGTCAAGCATTGTGCAAAAATAGGCGTTAACACCTTAACTCTTTTTGCGTTTAGCAGCGAAAATATGAAGCGCTCAGATGAAGAGGTTGGCGTACTATTTAAGCTTTTCTTAACTGTACTTAAAAACGAAACCAAAAAACTCAAAGACAACAATATCAAACTCAAAATTATTGGCGACCTTTCTGTTTTTACACCAGAAATTCAATCCTTGGCTGAAGACGCTCAAGAGCAACTTCAAAGTAATAATGGGCTAAACCTTGTTATCGCTGCAAACTATGGCGGACAATGGGATATCACTGAAGCTGCAAAAAAAATTGCCGAACAAGCCTTGACTGGCGGGCTTAATCCTCAAGACATCGACCCTGCTTTATTTCAGAAATACACCTCTTTGGCAAAATACCCTCGAGCTGATTTATTGATTCGTACGAGTGGCGAGGTAAGAATAAGTAATTTTTTACTCTGGGATATTGCATATAGCGAGCTCTACTTCTGCGATACGTTGTGGCCTGACTTTGATGAAGTCTCTCTTAATCTTGCCATTGAAAGCTTCCATTCGCGCGATCGACGCTTTGGCACAAGAAATGGCGACACATAGTGCTAATTAAGAGGCTAATAACTGCTGCACTTCTAGGACCTCTAGTTATTATGGGAGTCTTAGTTTCAAATCAAAACCAATTTGTAGGAGGCCTTATAGTGATTCTTATAATTGCGTCGTGGGAATTCTGTAGCCTTATAAAAATAAAATCTATAGCTGGAAAAGTTGCGTTCATCATTCTAGCTATTGCTATAACTTATTTTTTAAAAGAGGAGCCGTCGCTCCTGAGGCCAGTTTTAATTGCCTCGTCACTTTGGTGGATTATTGCATTATATTGGACCCTTACTTTTCCAAAGCATGGCCAGTATTTAGATAAAGCCTTATCTATAAAACTTGTTAACGGGCTGTTTTTTTTAGTTCCAATGGCTTTAGCACTAATCGCGCTTCATAAAAACAATACCTCACTAGTTTTGCTGCTCCTTGCTCTGATATGGGCGGCAGATATTGGGGCTTATTTCGCTGGCAATGCTTTTGGTAAAAATAAGCTTTGTCCTAATGTTAGTCCTGGAAAAACCGTTGAAGGCGCATTAGGCGGAATTATTTTATCTCTTGTTGTTGGTGCTTTATATGTTTTGATAACAATCGACAACCCCACTCTTGAAAACTACTTTAACTTCGCAGTTTTATCACTAATTGTTTCTTTGGTCTCGATTCTTGGTGATTTATTCGAAAGCATCCTTAAGCGTATAGCAGAAGTGAAGGATAGCGGGAAAATTCTTCCTGGACACGGTGGGCTTCTTGACAGAATAGATAGTCTAACCTGTGCAGCACCAATCTTTTTTCTTTTGTTTAGTTTTTTAATATGAAGAAAGTTTCTATATTAGGCGCAACTGGCTCGATCGGCCTCAATACAATTGAGGTCATTTCACGTCATCCAGATAAATACAAAATCTTTGCCTTAAGCGCAAACAAAAGTTGGCAAAAAATGCTGCTACTTTGCAAAACACATATGCCGACTTATGCTGTACTAATTGATCCTGATGCTGCTGAAAGTTTACGAAAAACAGCGCCCGAAGGGGTGACCGTTTTGTCTGGTGAGAATGCTCTCATAGAAATAGCCTCTCATAAAGAAGTTGATTACGTCATGGCTGCAGTTGTTGGTAGCGCAGGAATGGCATCCACTTTAGCAGCAGTAGATGCTGGCAAAAGAGTTATGTTGGCTAACAAAGAGTCATTAGTCCTAGCAGGTGATTTGCTAATAAATGCTACTAAAAAATCTGGTGCCGAGTTAATTCCAGTAGACTCTGAGCATAGTGCAATCTTCCAATGTCTACAAGGAGGAATTGATGGACTCAAAAAAATACAGCTAACTGCCTCAGGTGGCCCATTTCTTAAAACGCCTATTCATGAACTTAAGCATGTCACCCCAGAGCAGGCATGCCAACACCCTAACTGGACAATGGGGGAAAAAATTTCTGTTGACTCTGCAACAATGATGAATAAAGGGCTTGAGGTTATTGAGGCAAACTTTCTTTTTGGATTAAACTCAAATCAAATTGAGGTGGTTATTCATCCTCAAAGCATTATTCATTCCTTCGTTTATTTTAATGATGGAAGTGTTTTGTCTCAGCTAGGCTTGCCAGACATGAGAAGCGCAATATCATATGCGCTTTCTTACCCTGAACGACAAGATTCCGGAGTAGGAGATCTTGACCTAACCAAGCAAAAGCCACTCGAGTTTATATCACCTAATATGGCCATCTTTCCCTGCCTAGGTCTTGCCTATGAGGCCCTAAAACAAGGTAAAAATGCTCCTGGCACCCTCAATGCAGCCAACGAGATTGCCGTTGAAGCTTTTCTTGGGAATAAAATTGGCTTTCTTGATATTAGCAAAACCATAGAAAAAACGCTTTTAGATGTCCCTGTATCAAATGTTGACACACTTGCAAGAGTTGTGGAAAATGACCAACTTTCTCGTCAAATAGCAAGATCTGTTATTGAATCAAGTGCTTAATAATAAACTACTATTTTTGTGTAAGCCTTTTTTGCTTGCCTTTTTCTTGCTGTTCTCAGCTTTAACTTCTCCATCTATGGCAGATGGAAGGCATGACTTTAGTTTTGAAGTATCAAGAGGCGATGCTTTTTATAAGTTTTTCTTTAGTACAGGCCTTTCTGGAACCCTCTTAACAAAGTTAATGACTTCTGATGAAAGAGCCCAGAGACTGAATAATATTTTTCCTGGCGACAAATTTAGAATAACTCTCGATAACAGGCACAATCTAGAACAAATTATATTTAGTCCTATAAATTCAAACCCTTTATTTATATCGTATGAAAATAAAAAATTTCGCTTCGATAGGGTCAATGCTCAGCCTACTGGAGGCTTAACACACACATTAATAACGATTAATAAGTCTCTTAACTATGATGCCAAAAAAGCTGGCATTGAAGCCGAAATTACCAAGATGATGGTGGATAATTTTTCATGGGAAATAGACTTTAAAAGAGACCTAAGAAAGGGTGACAAGTTTATTCTTTCATGGGACGGAGAGAAAACGCCTTGTGCGATGATTTATATTGGCGGGAAAAGAACCATTGCGCTTTTTGCTTACAAAAACTCTCTTGGTGAAAAAAAATACTTCACCTCAAAAGGAGCGACGCTTAACGATACATTTGGCTTTGCTCCTGCCAAATATGATCGAATTAGCTCAGGATTTCAAAAAAGCCGCTACCACCCAACCCTCAGAGTTTATCGCTCTCATAGAGGAACCGACTTTGCCGCTCCTTCAGGCACACCAGTTCACGCTACAGCAAAAGGCATTGTTAAATATACAGCTACATTAACAGGCTATGGGAATGTGGTTTACTTAAAACATGGCTCAGAATATTTAACTGTTTATGCACACCTATCAAAGTTTGCAAAGGGCCTAAAGCCTGGAGACAAGGTCTCGAAAGGACAATTGATTGGGTATGTTGGAAGCACTGGTCAATCAACTGGGCCACATTTACATTATGAGCTTCGAATTAACGGCGTTCACCAAGACGCAGAAAAAGTGAAGCCACCCAAACAGTCTTTTGTACCAAGCAACAAAATGTCAGAATTTCAAGCTCGAGCAAAACAAGTGCTCATAGACTTAGGAGTATAGTAAGTCTTTTCAGAGCCATGCCTTTTAACAAGGTCACATCACCAATACATTCGATTAAAATAAAAACTTTATACTATTTAAGGTGGAGATGCAGTCTCTTGTAAAGGCTAACTTAAGCTTGCCACTTCTTCATCGAGGCAAGGTCAGGGATATTTTCGATATCGACGAAAACCACATGTTGATTGTAACAACCGACCGTCTTTCTGCTTTTGATGTTGTTTTTGATCAGCCTATCCCAGATAAAGGGAAAATTCTTACTTCCATAGCGAACTACTGGTTTAATAAGACAGATCACATTATTCAAAACCATCTATCCAATATAGGGCTTGAAGATGTTTTATCGAAAGAAGAGGCTGAGGCGCTTCATGGTCGTGCGATTGTCGTTAAGAAGCTTAAACCTATAGCAATTGAGGCTGTAGTTAGAGGTTATTTAATTGGTTCTGGTTGGAAAGAATACAACTCAACAGGATCTGTTTGTGGGATTTCACTTCCTCCTCAAATGCGTCTTGCCGAAAAACTCGAAAGCCCTCTTTATACGCCCTCTTCAAAAGCGGCAGTTGGGGAGCATGATGCTAACATTTCGTTCAATGAAACTGAGAATATAGTTGGCAGTGAAATTGCAACTCAAATAAAAAAAATAAGTCTTAACCTATATAATTTTGCCACCAAACACGCGCTTAATTGTGGCATTATTATTGCTGACACAAAATTTGAATTTGGCCTAGACTCAGAAAATCAATTAACACTAATGGATGAGGTTTTGACACCTGACTCTTCAAGATTTTGGTCTCTGGCAGACTATACTCCTGGTATCAGCCCTAATAGCTTTGATAAACAAATTATTAGAGATTACCTTGAAACGCTCGATTGGAACAAGACTCCGCCAGCGCCAATTATTCCTAATGAAATTATGATTCAAACTGCTGACAAATATCGCAATGTTCAAACAATGCTATGCAATTAAGTGGGCACGTACAAGCAATGAATACCTCTCTGGTAGATGGAGATGCCTACTATCAACTCCCAATTGGTGAAGAAAAAATAGATATGAATGCTCTTTTAGGGCAACGTATTGAGCTGAAATATAATGATGCAATAAATTGTGCTAATTGTGGCAGAAAAACCAAAAAGAGCTGGCAAGGAGGCTACTGCTACCCCTGTTTTATTTCGCTAGCAAAGTGTGATATGTGCATAATGAAGCCTGAAGAATGTCACTTTCACCTAGGAACCTGCAGAGAGCCAGAATGGGGCCTCGGCTACTGTTTTCAACCCACTGTTGTTTATCTCGCAAACACTGCTAAAGCAAAAGTAGGGATCACTAATAAAGAAAGAGCTCATAATCGCTGGATTGAG
>UPTG01003154.1_pt1 | contig 10669 bp, 10 predicted proteins | sample 2160121 | NCBI WGS metagenome assembly UPTG01 (sample SAMN06266255, study PRJEB28933) | marine metagenome | isolation source: Columbia River Estuary | place: USA:Columbia River Estuary, USA | collected 2014-07-27 | reverse complement strand
CACGAGTACCTAGTGTTTGAGGGCGGTGAAGTAATTAAAAAACAACACTCACAGCAAGAGGTGGAGAGCCTTACCGCTGAGAAGGCCCGCCTTATCGCATATAAAACTGCACGGGTGTCTGAGTACCCTTCTATCGGAGATCAGCTTGACGCTTTGTTCCATGCTGGTGTTTTCCCTACAGAAATGGCGGCCCGGATTCAAGCGGTTAAAGACGCTAACCCTAAGCCGTAAGGAACCGTAAATGACTAAAGCAAGAGACACAGCAAACCTAACTGGTAGTGGGGTAACACTGCCTTTACTAGACATTGATGCAGGTACAGATATCGGTGCTGCTCTTGTTGATGCTGACCTTATGATTGTAGACGATGGGGCGGGGGGTACTAACCGCAAGGCTACCATGAGTAGATTAGCTACCTATATGGGTACTAAGATCGGTGGTGGGTTAGCGTTTATAGCTTCTACTGATATTAGTAATGCAGCTACTGTTAATTTAGATAAATCTACATTTTCTTTTTCAATAGTTTTAGATTTTTCAACTTTTTTTGCTGGCTTAGGTTCAGTTTTTACTGGCTTGGCTACAGCTTTTTCAACAGACTTAGTTTTTTTTGCTCCAGAAGCTAAAATATTTTCAACTTGGATTTCAGTCAAAGCTTGTCTGTGACCATTTTTAACTCTATAACCTTTTCTTCTTTTTTTCTTAAAAACAATAACTTTATTGCCTTTAAAGTGTTTTAAGACTTTAACTCCTACTTGAGCTCCGTCTATAGCTGGGGCGCCTACTGATATTTTATCACCGTTTGCAAGTAGAAGAACATTATCAAATGTAACTTTACTACCTTCTTTACTATCTAAACGATGAACAAATAATTTTTGGTCTTTTTCAACTTTAAATTGTTGCCCTGCTATCTCTACAATTGCGTACATAGCTTAATATTTAATATTATTTTTTTTGTTTAAAAACGAGTGCAAATATAAAGTTTATATATTAACCAACAAATGTTTTTAACTAAAACTAATTACACTAATTAACAAGATTAAACTATTCATAAGATCATTTAAAGTTATTAGTAAATATGTTTTGTAATAATTTTTGTAGTTTTGCTTTCCCCAATTTAATTTTAAAGAATTTTTATAACTAAAATAAAACATAATGAAAAAAATCATTTTATTATTTTTTGCAGTGCTTGTTAGTAGTACGGCATTAAATGCTCAACAAGTAGATTTTACAGAGTTTGACTTAGACAACGGACTACATGTAATTTTACATCAAGATAATTCTGCTCCAGTAGTTACAACATCTGTAATGTATGACGTTGGAGGAAAAGATGGTGACAGAGAAAGAACTGGATTTGCTCACTTTTTCGAACATCTTTTATTTGAAGGTTCAAAAAATATAGGCCGAGGAGAATTTATGAAGATTATCCCTGCAAATGGAGGAAGTTTTAATGCAAATACTTCTCAAGACAGAACATATTATTATGAGACTTTTCCCTCAAACAAGCTTGAACTTGGTTTATGGCTAGAATCAGAAAGAATGCTTCACCCTGTAATGGATCAAATTGGAGTTGACACTCAAAATGAAGTAGTAAAAGAAGAGAAAAGACAAAGGTATGATGCGCCTTATGGTAAATTATTAAAAGCTTTAAATGATAATTTATTTAAGGTTCATCCTTATAAAGACCAAGTAATTGGTGAAATGGAGCACCTTGATGCTGCAACCTTGGAAGAATTTAGAGAATACCACAAAACATATTATGGACCTAACAATGCGGTCTTAATTGTTGCAGGTGATATTGATTCGGCAGAAACAGAGAAACTAGTTAGGAAATATTTTGATGAAGTTCCAACTGGAAATGTAGTTGAAAGAAATTTTCCGATGGAAGAACCAATAACAGAAAACACAAAAGCTGTTGCGTATGATGAAAATATTCAAATTCCTATGTTATTGGCTACATTTAGAACTCCAGGATTCGCAAATAGAGATTCTTACGTATTAGACATGATTTCTACATACCTAAGTGATGGAAAAAGTTCAGTACTTTACAAAAAATTGGTAGATGATCAAAAACAAGCTCTGCAAACACAGGTAATTAACTTAGGGCAAGTAGACTATAATATTTTTGCTATACTAGCTTTACCTCTTGGAGAAGTTGAACTTGACACCCTTCTTGAGGAAATTGAAGAGGAAATAACTAAAGTTCAAAACGAGTTAATCTCAGAGAGATCATATCAAAAATTATTAAATAAATTTGAAAACCAATTTGTAAATTCAAATTCAAGTATTGCTGGAATTGCTAATTCACTTGCAAGATATTACATGTTATATGGAGATGTAAATTTAATTAATGAACAAATTGATATTTACAGATCTATCACTAGAGAAGAAATTCAAATGGTTGCTAAAAAATATTTAAGCAAAAATCAAAGAGTAGATATAGAATATTTACCTGAACCTTCTAAATAATAAATAAAATTAAAAATATTTAAAATGAAAAATAGAATAATATTATTAATTACAACAATGCTAATATCATTTAGTGTTAGCGCGCAATTAGACAGATCAATTCAGCCAGTTGGAGGACCAACTCCTAAGATAAAGTTGGATAAGCCTAAAGAATTTAAGCTTAAAAATGGGATAAAAGTTTTAGTTGTTGAAAATCATAAACTTCCAAGAGTTTCATACAGTTTGAGAATAGACGGAACCCCAATTCTTGAGGGTGAAAAAGCTGGAGTTCTTTCTATTTTAGGAGAAATGTTAGGAAATGGAACAACATCAATTGAAAAAGATGTTTTTAATGAAGAGATTGATTATTTAGGAGCAAATGTTAGTATTGGTTTCAGAAGTAGTTTTGCAAGTTCCTTGACAAAACATAATGATAGAATTTTAGAATTAATGGCAGATGCAATCATAAATCCATTACTGACCGTTGAAGAATTTGATAAAACTAAAGAACAACTAATTGAAAGTTTAAAAGCAGATGAAAAGAGTATTGATGCTATTGGAAGTAGAGTAGGTAATGCTTTATCTTATGGTAAAAATCACGTTTACGGGGAATTTATTACAGAAGAAACTCTTAATAAAATATCTTACGAAGATGTAATAGATTTCCACAAGAAGTATACATATCCAAATAGTGCATATATAGTTGTAATTGGGGATGTTAATTATAAAGAAGTTAAAAAATCAATTACTGAGAAGTTTAGCGTATGGAAAAAAGCTAAGAAAGTTGAAAATGACGTTCCTGTTCTTACTCCAAATGTTGAATTAACTGAAGTTAACTTTATAGACCTTCCTAGTGCTACTCAATCTAGTATTGGGGTCACTAATAATGTTGAGCTTAAAATGAATGATGAAGATTATTTCACAGCGTTGATTACTAACAATATTCTTGGTGGAGGTGGTGAAGGTTACTTGTTTAAAAATCTTAGAGAGGATAAAGGTTATACTTATGGTGCGTATTCTAGTCTAGGTTCAAGTAGATATGGTGTTGCACGATTTTCTGCTGGTGCTAAAGTTAGAAATATGGTAACAGATAGTGCGGTAACAGAAATCGTCAATGAGATAGTTAGAATTAGAACTGAACTAGTTGATGCTGAATTATTAAAAAATGCAAAAGCTAAATATGTTGGTAATTTTATAATGAGATTAGAAAGACCTCAAACTATCGCTAATTATGCTCTTAATATTAAGTTAAACGATTTACCTGAAGATTTTTATGAAACATATCTTGAAAAAATTAATGCTGTAACAGCAGAAGATGTAAAAAGAGTAGCAAATAAATATTTTAAAATCGCAAACACTAGAATTATTGTTGTTGGAAAAGGTAGTGACGTTGTTGAAAATTTAGAAAAAGTAGGATTTCCAATTAATTACTTTGACAAATATGCAAATGCTGTTGCAAAGCCTGTATTTAATAAAGCTATTCCAGAAGGAATGACTGCATTAGATGTGGTAGATAATTATATTAAAGCAATTGGTGGTAAAGATATGCTTCTTAATGTCAATACATTAGTATCAAACATGGATGTAACAATACCTGGAGCACCTTTTAAGCCTATGGCAATTTCAAAACAAATGATGCCTAATAAAATTTCATTTGAAATGAAAGCTAATATGGGTGGGCAAACAATGTCACTAATGAAAAGAAACTTCAGTGGGGAAAAAGGTTACATGGAACAACAAGGTCAAAAAATGTTGATGAGTGAAGAAGAAATTATGGAAGCTAAAAATGTCGAAGGAATATTTGAAGAATTATACTACTCTGATGATCAAACTGAACTTCTCAGTATTAATTCTATAGATGGAGAAGATGTCTACAAAATTAAAGTTGTGAAAAATGAAAAAACTTCTTACAGATATTATGCTGTTGAGAGTGGATATTTAATTTCAATTGAAGAAGAAGATGAAAATAAAAATATCTCCTCAACTAAGTATGGTGACTATCGCAGTGTAAATGGTATTATGATGCCTTATTTTATGCAAGTAAATGCTGGTGGACAAAATTTAGAATTTAATACTAGTGAGGTAATGGTAAATACTGAATTAAAAGATTCTGATTTCTACTAGTAATAAACATTTATTTTTTTAGAAAAAACTCATCTTAATTGATGGGTTTTTTTTTGTTAGATAAATAAACTCCCATAATAATTAATATTGTAGCTACTGCTTGATAAAAATTAAAAAGCTCCCCATCCAATACTCCCCATATTACTGAAACAATTAACATAGAATAAGTGACTGAAGAAGCAAAAACAGGTGAAGAGATTTGAATTAGTCTATTGAATAATATTTTTGCCATGGCTGTGCCAAAGAATGATAAGAGTAGCACATAGATTAATGAGTCATAAAGTAAATCATTATCTGTAAATTCTAAATTAAAAAATCCAGAGTAAAACAAAACTATTATTGAGGGAATAAAAATAACTACAAATTGACCTACAGCTATGGAAACAGCATTTACATCATAGAGGTGTTTTTTTATTAAATTAACATTAATTGCATATAACACAGAACTAATTACTACCAAACCAGAGTATAAATAGTTTTGATCAGGATTTAAATCTGCTCCAGAGATTATCAATGTACAAGTACCTATAAAGCCAATTAAAACTCCTAATGATTGAATTTTTGTTGTTGATATTTTAAATACAGCAAACCCTATTAAAACAGTATTCATTGGAACTAAGGAATTTAAAATGGAGGCTACAGCACTATCAATTTGAGTTTCAGCGTAAGCAAATAAAAAAGCAGGAAAAAAAGTGCCAACAAAAGCAGATAAAGATATCCATCTCCATTTTTTAATAGGAATAGTACTTATCCGATTAAATGCTATTAAAAAAATAATAATTGAAGAAAATACAATTCTTAATGAACCAACCTGTAATGCAGATAAACCCAGTAAACTTTTTTTAATAAGTATAAATGAACTGCCCCAAATTAAAGATAAAGCTATTAAATAAGTCCACTTTTTTTCTATTCCAATATTCATTTAATATCACTCCATTTAATTGATTCAATAAGATGATAAATATCAGTCTTGATGTAGTCTAAAGCCGGCAAAACTGAATCATATTTAGTTTTTGATTTTAGATTCAAAATTCCAATTAATAAATTATTTACACTATCTGTAGCATAAAATTGGGACGGAGAAGTTACATCTCCTTTAATGTTGATAATTGATGCGTATACTTTTTTATTTTGGTTAATAAATTCTTGTATTTTTGGAGAGTTTGAAGATTTTTTTAAATGTATTGATGTAAAATCACTCAATTGTTTGAGTCTATCATTTAATTTATTGCTTTTATTCAAATTATAATATTCTAATTTGATTTCAGCATTTATCAGAGGGTACGAAATACTTTTTGAAATTACTGAATTGGCATTACTGGTACTTTTAATATCTGTAATTAGTGTAGATGCAGTGTTTAGTTCTATAGTTGTGCTTTTAGGTTCAAAGACAATTTCTTTATATGTAGGGGATGGAAAATCTAATCGTAAATATGCATTTGGTTTGGGTAGCTCTACATTTTCACATGAACAAAATAAAAAAAGAAGAATATAAACAAATTTAAAATTCATTTGATTGAAACTTTTACTTGCTTAATTCTTTTTTTATCTACAGATTCAATAGTAAATGTGAAATTTTCAAAAACAATCTTGCTATTTGTTTTTGGGAAACTTTGTGAAATTTCTAAAATAAACCCAGCTATTGTTTCTGAGTCACCTTTAAACTTATCAAATGGACTTGAATCAATATTCAAGATTTTATAAAAATCTTTCATGGATGTTTTACCTTCAAAAACATAATTAAAGTTGTCTAGCTTTGAAAAAAGTAAACTGTCATCATCAAATTCGTCAGAAATATCTCCAACAATTTCTTCAATTACATCTTCTAATGAAATAACTCCAGAAGTACCTCCAAATTCATCAACTACTATGGCTAAATGAATCTTTTTTTCCTGAAACTCTTGCATTAAATCATCTAACTTTTTGTTTTCAGGAATAAATAATGGTTTTCTCAAGATTGAAAGCCAATCAAAGTCTTTCTTATCTAAAAAAGGTAACAAATCTTTCACATATAATATTCCAACAATATTATCTAAATCATCTTTATAAACTGGAACTCTAGAAAAGTTATTTTCTACGGTGTTTTTTAAAACTTCATCATAATTTAACAAATTACTGTATGCATGTATATCTAATCTTGGACGCATTACCTCTTTAGTCTCGGTGTTACCAAAGGACAAAATTCCTTTAAGTATTTTTTGCTCTTGTTTTGTTGTTTCATCAGGACTAGTTAAATCTAAAGCAGATGAAATTTGGTTAAGATTAATATTTTGTTTTTTGAAGCTTAATTTATTTTTGATGAAATTAGAAAGCTTTTGCATTGGTAAACTAATTGGAGTAAGAATAAAATCCAATAATACAAGTGGGTATATAACAAATTTTGAAAATATTAAATTATTTCTGCTAGCATAAATTTTTGGTAATATTTCTCCAAATAATAAAATCAAAAAAGTAGCTACTACAACTTCAATTATAAATTGCCAGAAAGAGGAAGTAATATTTTTAAATATAACATTTCCTATTTGGGTAAATAAAATTACTATAGCAATATTTATAAAACTGTTGGCAACTAAAATTGTTGCCAGTAATTTATTTGGATTAGTTAGTGACTTTTGAATTATTTGAACATAACTAGACTTATCTTCTTTTTTTAACTGTGACTTAGATAATGAGAATAAGGCTACTTCAGAACCAGAAATCAAACCAGAGAAAATAAGTAAAACTGCTAATATTAAACTGTAGTATATAATTGGATCACTCAATTAATAAATATTTAATTAAAATGGTAAATCGTCATTTTCTGACGTTGAATCCTCATTTGACTTAGGCTCAATCTGTGGGGATGAATTAGAATTTGATGGATTAGTTTCGTTTTTAGTATTTAAAAAAGTAAACTCCTGACAATTAACTTCTGTTGAATATCTATCAATCCCTTTATCGTCTTGCCATTTTCGAGTCTTAATCCTTCCTTCTACATATACTTTATCTCCTTTTGATAAATACTTTTGGCAAATTTCAGCAGCTTTATTTCTAACAACAATATTATGCCATTCAGTATTGGTAACTTTTTCGTTAGTTTGTTTATTTGTGTAAGATTCATTTGTTGCAAGAGGGAATCTTCCGATACACCCACCTCCTTCAAAATTATGAATTTTAACATCATCACCTAAATGACCAATTAATATTACTTTGTTTAATGTACCTGTCATGATTTTTGTTGATTAATATTTTTTATAAATTAAGTAATTATTATTTAATTCTTCAAAAATACGATTTAATAAATCTACTCAGCACAATTGGGAATGGATAATTAACTAAGTTTTTGATAGGGGTTGGATTTGGGATTAAATCATCCATTTGTATTTTCCAATACTTAATCAATAACTTTCGATGAGTTAAATTATGAATTTCTGGTTTAAGATTTATTAACTCAACTTTATATTTTGAAGTTAATATTGGGTTTAATAATTTAAAATTCTTAATTAATTCATTGATATTTAGCTCTTTATTGGTAATTATAAGTGGAAATTGATAAAGTTTCTGCCAAATCCCTTTATCGTTTCTTTGCTCAATTTTAGTGTTATTATAAGAATCAATAAGTATTATAAAATTAAAATGCTTAGTTAAAACTTTATGTTTTTTAATCTTAACAGGAAGTGAGTAAGTTGTTTTATTGCCAAAAGCAATACAACCATCTTGAAGAATACATATATCGCACTTAGCCATTTTTGGTTTACATACTGTAGAACCAAAGTCCATTAATCCTTGGTTATAATCTCCAATATTAATTTTTGGCAAGAGATTATAAGATAACTTTTCAAATGCCTTTATTCCTTTTGAGGAATTAATTGGAATATCAATACCAAAATATCTAGAGAGTAGCCTAAAAACATTTCCATCTAAAACAGCTTGTTTTTCTTCAAAACAAATTGAAGAGATTGCGCTTGCTGTGTATTTACCAATCCCTGGAAGTTTTAATAGCTGCAGAAATGTTTTAGGAAAAATTCCTTTATAATCACTGACAATAATTTTTGCAGTTTTATGTAGATTTCTAGCTCTAGAGTAATACCCTAGTCCTTGCCAAAGTTTTAAAATTTCTTGCTCATTTGCAATGGCCAAAGAAGATACATCAGGGTATTTTTTAATAAATTTTATATAATACGGAAGCCCCTGTTGTATTTGTGTTTGCTGAAGTATTATTTCAGAGAGCCAAACGGAATATGGGTCTTTATTTTTTCTCCACGGAAGATCTCTTTTATTTTTAGTATACCAATTATCAATTTGGGAGGTAAAATTCATATTTTGAGAGGATTGAGAGTAAAAATAAAGTTTATAATCAATAAATTAAATTAATTTGACTTGAAATATTGATAATAAAATACATATATTTGCTGGCGTTGAAAAATATAAAAAACAGATAAAATAAATGACAAAAGCTGAAATTGTATCAAATGTTTCTCAAAAAATGGGAATTGAAAAAGCAGATGTTCAAGCAACAGTAGAATCATTCATGAAAGAGGTTATAAGTTCTCTTGAAAATGGTGAAAATGTATATTTAAGAGGATTTGGAAGTTTTATAGTTAAAACTAGAGCTGAAAAAACCGGCAGAAATATATCAAAAAATACTACGATTAAAATACCTGCTCATAATATTCCTGCTTTTAAGCCTGCTAAAACATTTTTAGAAGGTGTGAAATCTAAAGTTCAGGTTAGATAATTACTTTATAAATATTAATTTAAAAAACAAAAATTTATGCCAAGTGGTAAAAAAAGAAAAAGACACAAGGTAGCTACGCATAAACGTAAAAAAAGACGTAGAGCTAATCGTCACAAGAAGAAATAATTAATTATTACTTCTTTTATCAAGTTCATTGAAATATAATTCATGTAAAATTTACGATCATCAATTTCGTATTCATGAATTTGTCGACTCACATTAAAATTAATAATCAATTTATGCTATATGCATAAATAAAAAATAACTTTATGAATAAAGAACTAATAATACGTTCTAGTTCAAATATTGTTGATTTTGCCTTACTTAAAGATGGAAAATTAATAGAGTTTCAAAAAGATAAAGAAAGTAGTAAATATAGTGTTGGTGATATTTTTATTGCCAAAATAAGAAAGTCCATTCCTGGACTAAATGCTGCTTTTGTAAATGTAGGATATCACAAAGATGGTTTTTTACATTATCATGATTTAGGACCTAAACTTCCTACATATTTAAAGTTTATTAAAGGATTAATTTCAGGTAAACTAAAAAACTACTCTATTGAAAATTTTACATTTGAAAAAGAAATTGATAAAAATGGCAATATCAGCGAAGCTATAAAGCCTAATCAAACTGTATTAGTGCAAATAATAAAAGAACCAATCTCTACAAAAGGGCCTAGAATTAGCTCTGAGCTTTCAATTGCTGGTAGATATTTGGTTTTAGTTCCGTTTTCTAATCGCATCTCCGTATCTCAAAAAATAGATACAAATGAAGAAAAAGAGAGATTAAAAAGATTAGTTAAAAGTATTGCTCCAAAAGGTTTTGGAGTTATTATTAGAACTGTTGCTAAAGGCAAAAAAGTAGCCGAACTAGATAAAGACTTACAGACTTTGCATGACAGATGGATTGCAATGTGTAAAAAATTACATAGAGCCACTTACCCGAGTAAAGTACTAGATGAAATGAACAAATCTTCTTTAATTTTAAGAGATTTATTTAATGACACCTTTACCTCAATTGTGGTAGATGACGAAACTCTTTATTATCAATTAAAAGAGTATGTGCAAGAAATTGCACCCAAACAAGAATCTATTGTCAAATTACATAAGGATGAATCTCCTATTTTTGAAAAGTTTGGAGTAGAAAGACAGATAAAAACTTCTTTTGGTCAGAATGTATCAATGGCTAAAGGAGCATATTTAGTCATAGAACATACAGAAGCACTACATGTTGTTGATGTAAATAGTGGAAATAGATCAAGTAAATCTAATAACCAAGAGGATACTGCTCTTGAAGTAAATTTAATAGCTGCAACTGAAATTGCTAGACAATTAAGACTCCGTGATATGGGAGGAATTATTGTAGTAGATTTTATAGATTTAGGA
>UPTG01003152.1_pt1 | contig 10681 bp, 10 predicted proteins | sample 2160121 | NCBI WGS metagenome assembly UPTG01 (sample SAMN06266255, study PRJEB28933) | marine metagenome | isolation source: Columbia River Estuary | place: USA:Columbia River Estuary, USA | collected 2014-07-27 | reverse complement strand
CTCAAAAATTTTATAGTGCAGATTTTATGGTTAAGTTTGGTCCTACAATACCTTATCCAATGTACTTACTAAGAAAAATTTATATAAATTTATGGGTAAAGTTACAATCATTTAAATTTAAAAATCTTAATTTAGGAATGATTCCTGTAGCAGATCTAATTCAAGATATTGATACAACGCACTTAAAAAAATATAATGAAGTTAAAGGTGTGCAATGCATAAAGTAATAAGCAAATGGCCACATCAAGATAGTATACATGTTGAATGGAATATGGGCAAACGCTGTAATTTAGATTGCGGATATTGTCCTGCTGAAATACACGATAACTTTAGCCCACATACACCCTTGCAAACATTTAAAGATGCAATAGATAAGTTAGTAGAAATAGGCAAACCTGTAAGACTTAGTTTTACAGGTGGCGAGCCATGTGTGCATCCTAATATTAAAGAAATATTAGCATACGCCCGAGATAAAGTTGACTGGATTAATGTAACAACAAACGGAACATTGCCTTTTACCTTTTATGAAAGTTTACCAGTAAATCATTATGTATTCAGTATACACTTTGATAACGAAGTAGTTGATAAAGTAATTAATAATGTTTTAATTTGGGCGCAAGCAAACGAAGTTGATAACTTACCCTTTCAACTTAACATAATGGCACACCATGAATACATGGATAAGGTAAGACATGCTACTACTGTATTTGACGGACACGGTATTCCATATGTAATTAGGCGCATACGCTGGACAGAAGCCGATAATAGAGATTGGTTTGATGACATGCGTTATGATCCAAAAGATTTAGAGTGGATACTTAATAAAGCATCAACAGTAAAGCCTAATGTTATCATTGATGACACGGAAGAAATACATGCTAATGATGTCATTAAGCACAAACTAAATCAGTTCGAAGGCTGGAAATGTAATGCAGGTATTGAAAGTTTAATGATCAACTGGGACGGCGAAGTTCATCGTGCTACTTGTAGAGTAGGCGGAAGTTTGGGTAATATATACAACGGAACTTTTGAACATCCTAGTCAAGCTATAGTATGTACACGCAAATGGTGTACATGTGCAGCAGATATCCCACTAACTAAGGTAGCAGAATGATTAAAACAACTGCCATTAACTTGCCTAATCCTGAAAAGATGATGATAACATGGGACACAGGAAGACGGTGTAACTATGATTGCACATACTGTGAAATTTCTAGGCACGATACATATAGCTCTTATCATTCTTACGAAGAGTTATTTAAAACCTTTGAATTTATTAAAGAATATACTAAAATATATAACACTGCCGGACAGGAAGTAAATATTGACTTTACTGGGGGTGAGCCTACTGCTAATCCTGCACTTTGGAAATTAGCAAAACACATTAGCGACAACGAACCTAACTTTAGTTGCGGCTTAACAACTAATGGAGTATGGAACCCAAGGCGGACTGAAGAAATTTTAGATCTGTTTCACGGACTAACTGTTAGTTACCATCCAGAAGGCAATGAAAAGTCTAAAGCTCATGTTTTAGAAAATATAAAACGACTAGGCGAATCTAGAATTTGGTTACAGGTTAATGTAATGATGCATGTTGACTACTTTGAAGAAGTACAAGGTGTATGTTACTTACTAAAAGATTTAGGAATTAAACACAAGCCAATACCAATAGGCGACGGGGCCATTGAGCGTAGTGGCTGGTTTAAAGATACTGACGGATCAATGCGTAGAACCAGTCATAGTTACAGCGAAGAACAACAAGAATGGTTTTTTGATTATATCGGACAACCAAAACCTGTAAAGTCTAAAAGCGAAGGATCAGCTGTTGGACGAGGGTGTTGCGGCGGAAGGTGCATGGAAGGTAAAGTTGACAATGAATGGGTTCCAATAACTCATGTCGACAATCATTTCAAAGGTTGGCATTGTTCAGTAAACCGTTATTTTATGCATATTGATCAACATTTAAAATTAGTGTATCATCATCAAACTTGCCAAGCATTACACGGAGGCAAACGTGGACCACTAGGCAGTTTAACAGAGCCTCATAAAATACTAGAGTATGCTAGAACTGCCGTATCCAGCGGTCCTATTATATGTCCAAACGATCGTTGTGGATGTGGAATGTGTGTACCAAAAGCAAAAGAACTGAATGATTATAACTCAATAACTGCATTAAACATTTAGTTTTCGTTTATTGCATACTATTTCTTTAATCATAGTAAATGAGCTAGTTCTGGAAAAACTGTTGCTGCACTTAATCCTCGTATTGCGTCTAGCTTATTTGTATACTCTTTAAACCCAGGCAACATATGACTATTATCTGCTGCGTTCATGTGATTCATTACAGCTTCCCAACGATTCCATCCATAAGGATTATGTTTCCAAAAGTCGTCATCTTGTCTATAGTTTTTCCATAACCAATCTTTAAAGTCCATAAAGCGTTCTTTAACTTCTTGCTTGTCGTGTTCTGGTAGTATTTGTATACTAAGGAAAGTCGGAATATACAGCAAGTGCATGTTAACTAAGCCTCCGCCCATTTGTACGCCGCCTGGCATTGTTCCGTTGTTTAGTTTTTTAAATCCGCTTTCTAGTTTCCACTTCATAAAGTCGGGCAAGTGCTTTACATTGAATATTTGTATTGCTGTTGCCAAACTTGTTTGTATGTTGTCGGGTGTATTGTCTAGCATATGTAAAGTCTTTTCTACAGTATCCCAGTTAGTAGGATAGCGAATGTATTCATCACGTCCGTGACTTGCATCCATACTTACAGCAAACTTAACCTTTTTAAACTTTGACCACATCTCAATTAAGTCTTCGTCTACAAGCAAGCCATTTGAGTTGTAACGCAATAGTATTTTATCTTGATATCCTTGACGAAGTATTTCTTCAATAAACATTTTGTGTTCTTTAATCATTAGAGGTTCGCCTCCAGCAAAGTACACTTGTCTTAGGTTAGGAATTTGAGCATTCATTTCTTCCCAGAATGAATCTTTCTCGTGCCATTTGTTATTAAAGTCTTTACGATCCCATTGCATTTGTCTTTTAACTTCAGGATCTTGTATCACAGGAATAAGTTTTTTATGGTCCGCAACCCACCTACTTGAATCATGTGGGCTACACATTACACACTTAATGTTGCATGTATGTCCTAATCTTAGATCCAAATATTTTAAATCTTCTGGTACTGTGCCGTCTTCTTTTGTTTGACGAATAAGTTCAGGAATATCTACACCATTATCGTCTTGATGCCAGGTGCCTGTTTCCCAAATACGTTTGCTTACAATACCTTGACTTTCTTCTTTAAAACATTTTGTGCAACTTGCAGGAATTTCTCCGTTAAGCATAGTAGTACGCACACTTTTCATGTAGTCGTTATTCCATGCCTCCATGGGAGTCTCTCTACCAAAGTTTGCTGGCTTTCCATTTTCCATTTTAACAAGACCGACTGTGTGATCGCCGCCTGCTCCGCTTGCGTTAGACGAACAACATAAGCGCATATCACCGTTAGGCCTAGTAGCAAAGTGTATCCACGGTAGCACACAAAATGTTTCGGTACCACTTACTTTTGCTATTTCAGCTTGATATTTTTCTAAGTCAGACATTATTTTATTCCTTACTCATAGTTCAGTGTGCTCTATAAACTGATCTTTTGGTTTACTAAGTTTATTTACTCCGCAAGTCCTGGCACATGTAATTAACTTTTCTATACCCCAATACTTGTCCCATACTGTTTGCCAAGCATCGGAATCTATTACTGATTGCACAGTATGCTCTAATGCATTTGTATTTCCTAAATCTTTTATTAAGTCAGCGTACTGTTGTTCAATTTCTAATCTAATAGTTTTTGTAGTATCGTTTGTAGCAGCATAGTTATAAGGAATACTTGCTAAAAAACAACAGGGCATAATCTTCTTATAAGCATCTATATAAATTTCTTTTGTTTGGGCTACATAACAATCAATTTCACTTGCATCTACAATGTCTTTATAATTGTCAATTACGTCTTGTGTAATAAGATTAATTTTACTGCCAGTAGGTGGTTCTAAATACCGTGTTGTATTACCAGCTGCATCATAAACTGGAAACTGTTCAGTAGCAACAAATCTTGCACTATCTTTATAAGTAAATCTAGCAAAGCCATGTGTTTTTGCTAATTCTTCTGCTGCGCCTTGTTGATGTTCATTGTGTTTAAATTTTATGAACGCCCATTCTGCTGTTCCGCCTGCACTAATAAACGCTTTAGCATTTTCTAATACTTTGTTAAAGTCAGTACCTACTCTGTATAGGCTATGAGTGTCAGCTAATCCGTCAATTGCAAAAATAACATTGTGGCCTACTGGCAATGCCTTTGCAAGTTTCTTCCACCAATCTGTACTTCGTGCGCCGCCATTAGTATGTATTCTAACATCTAAATTAGGATTAACATCTCTACTATAACTGCACATATCTATTAGATCGTTATTAATAATAGGATCACCAAAGTTTCCACAAAAGTAAAATCCTTTTAATTGTTGTAATACTTCAGTAGTTAATATTTTCTTAAAATCTGTTATTGTCCAGTCTTGATTTTTAATCAATGGGTTTTCTAAGCCGCCGTGTATATTTCGACTACACATTGGGCAACTAGCCTGGCATCTATTTGTTATTTCAAGATGAATATTTTCTAATTGATTAAATTTAAACATTCTTCTTTTCTTCTTTTATTCCTATAATCATATATCTATAGTATTTAGGCGTTTCTAACTCTCCTTTGTAAAGGACCTGGATGTTAGACATTTTTATAAAATCGTCTACACTAGAGGAACACCTAATATGCTCGTCTAGCTCAAAATAATTATTACTCTGCAATACAATTGTAGCATTATTTGGTTGATTGCTTAGCCACTTGTTGTATTGTTCTTGTGTAATATGCTCGCAACTTGTATTAATAACTACATCAGCATCACTAGTGTGTTCACACATATCCGCTGTTACAGCACTAAATTTGTTGTCATCTAAGTAACGTCTGTTTACAGTGTTTGCTATATCTTCGCACACAGGGTCTATATCAACGCTTGTAATGCGCTGTACAGCAATATTAGAGTTAAAGAGTATACTTGCCAGCACTCCGTTCCAACCACCGTATATGACGATATTTAACGGTCTAACAGGTACAAATTCTAATAGGTTCTCAGCTAGCCATACTTTACTGTTTACTTGACCTTTCCAAAAACTTTCTAAGGTACGATATCGATTTTCGCTATTACGAATTGCGTCCATCCAAAATAGTACATCTTCAATATCAACTTTCAAACTGAGCTCCTAGTTTATCAAATTTGCCACATTGTTTTTGGCATTCTTTTAAACAACCGTTTGACCATGTGCTTTCAACACTACTAAAAAAGTTACTGTCAAATATTTCTTGTAATGTATGTTTATTTAAATTAGGAAAATTTCCTATTTTATCCATGTAATCAATTCTACTTTCGCTAACTGGTGGTAGCCATTCTAAGTCTAGCCAACAACAAGGTGCTATGTTACCGTTAGCACCAACATATATAGAATTAGATTCTTGTGCTTTACAAGTTATTGTTGGGTTTATTTCTTGTTTTGCTTCTTCTACAGATATTCCAATACAAAGCTTGCGGCAGCTCCTCAGCTCCCAGAAAAATATCAAGAATGTCTCGACGTCGACATCTACTGCCATTGAGGTAATAGTTTGACTGCACGTCACGCGTGACTTGGCGCCTGATGGAAATTTCCGCGTAAGCCGCGTACTCTCCGACGAGTTTGCCTGAAGTATTATCAAAGATGAGCTCAATGGACGCCTGTCCTACCGGCTGGCGATGCGTTGTCCCATTGAAAATGACGTCGGTCATAGCCTCGCCACGTAGGTTCTTGGCGGAGCTTTCCCCCAGCACCCACCGGACGGCGTCAATAATGTTGGATTTACCACAGCCGTTTGGCCCGACAACCGAGCACATATTGCTTGGGAAATTGACCGTTGTCGGGTCAACAAAGGATTTAAAACCAGCCAGTTTGATGGATTTGAGACGCATTTACCTACCTATTGGGAAGCGCCCGACCGAAGCCGTGACGACACAACATATAGTGTATACCCTCTCGCCTCCCAACACTATATCTAGCCTTGGGACCAGTTCACGATTTTATCGTTGCGGCCCAATCGCTTCTAAAACCAGTCCTATCTCGGCGTCTTTTGTAGGCACAATATTGGTGGCCGTTGCCAGCCAGCCAGCGTTGGCGCGACCTGGTTGCCCAGTGACAGAGAGCTGCACCTCAATATCGACCAGGCTCAGTGCTGATATCTGTTGCCCAGCCATTGAAGAGGCGTCGTCCAGACGAACCGAGAACGGCAGTTCCCTAGCGCTGCGACGAACCGCTGCGGTGGGCATTCGCTGGACTGCGCCACTAGGGCGAGCCACAACAAAAACCGTTCCATCGACGGGCACACCTTCAGGCATCGCCACTGTCACCGTGACACCGACACCCGGCGCAGACACAGGCAATGCCTCCGCCGCTGCTGTTGACCCAGTGGATTCTGGCAGCTCTCCACGCGTTCTAGCTTCAGCGATAATTGTTGTGAGCATCTTGTAACCGGGGGTTCCCACCGCTTCAAACGCCAACAACCGCTCCCAGTACTGCAATGCATCGCTGTACTTCTCTGCCTCAAAAGCCGCCATCCCCAAAGTCCCTAGGGCACTGCGCTGCTCCGGATTAATGGCCAACGCAGCCTCAGCCCGACGACGGGCCTGCTCTGATAGCTGGCGCTCCCCTTGTAGATATTCAGCCTGAGCAGCTCGAGCAAGCAGCTCCGCGCTTTCAGGAAATTGAAGCAGTAACTGCTCATATACCACCAATGCCTGCCCGTGCTCATTTTGCGCTGTGTAATACTCACCCAGCAGGGACAAGTACTCGACATTACCGGGCTTTGCCCTAGAACGCTCTTCGATGTCCGCCAGCAGTGTCTGCACCTCGGCAGGCGATGATTCCTGCATGGCTTCTAATGCCGCTGTTATCCGAACGTCCTCAATAGCGCCAAGATTGAAATAAAGTAATACCGGAGCAAACACTACGACCGTTACTAACAACAGCGCTCCGCGCCAGCCTCCCGCAACGGTACTGGCGTTCAAATTAACCTGATCAGTCGCTACAGCAGATGATTCATCTAAAATACGCAGCTCAGCGTCACGACTCAGTGCCTGTCGATCCTCGGCAGCGTCACCCTCTAATTCATCTTGTCGCAAGGCGAGCCAGTCCAAATTTGATTCACCCTGCCACCGACGGTGCTGCCAGCGGGGAATCAAAAGCAGGCCTATTGCGAAGCAAGTCAATATTGCCGCGGCGGCATAAAAATATGTCATGACCGTACCTTTTGCTCGCCGCCACTGCCTGCCAATCTGGCGCGAAGCGCCTCTCGCTCTTCCTCTGTGGGCTCCACAGGCGCAACGACACTCTTCCGGCTGCGCAGATGCAAAGCGAGCGCGAAAAGAGTCACCAAGGTTAGCAGTAACGGGCCGTACCACAGCAGTGCGGTATTACTATCCAATCCTGGACGGTAACGGACGAACTCTCCGTAGCGAGCAACCATGAAGCTCAATATTTCATCATCGCTGGCACCCGACTCCAACTGTTCATGAAGAAGGAATCTGAGGTCTTTCGCAATCGGTGCATTTGAATCTGAAATAGTTTGATTCTGGCATTTAGGACAGCGTAGCTCATCGCTAAGTCGGTGGTAACGACGTTCTAAATCGGCATCCGAAAATTCATAGGTCTCAATCACAGCTTGAGCTGTCATCACCGTCATGCAGAGACCGATCATGGACATCCAACGAATCGCGCGACTGCAATACTTCACTGTGCAACACCTTTACTTTGAAACTCTGGAAACCACTCTGCGAGTAGTGACTGCCAAACCTGCGCATCAACAACCCCAACGTGACGGAACTGAACGACACCATTGGCGTCGACTACGTAAGTTTCAGGCGCACCGTAGACCCCCATATCGAGCCCAAGCATGCCCTCTGAATCTGCCAGCGTGAGCGCATAGGGGTCGCCTAAGTCCTTTAGCCACGCAATTGCTTTGACACCATCATCCTTATAGTTGAGCCCGATTATACGTACCCCCTGAGCGGCTAACTCCAACAAATAAGGGTGCTCCACTCGACAGGAATAACACCACGTCGCCCAGATATTAACTAGCATGGGCTCACCAATAATGTCTTGCCGAGACAGGATTTCACCGGAATGCAATTCTTCCAGTTCAAAGTCAGGCAGTGGTTTTCCCACCAAGGCAGAGGGCAAAGAGGTTGGGTCTAGAGACAACCCCCTAAACAGGAGCAGACTCAGCAAGACAAAAGCCGCGAGTGGCAAGAATAGTTTAAGCCTGGGCATGCGCTGAACTATCGCCTGGAGCTTTACCTGAACTCTTTATAGCCGCTTGGTTTTCAACCGCGCCTGATCGGCGCTCACGTAAACGATAGCGTCGATCGAAGGCGGTGGTGATAGCGCCAAAACCAATCATCAAAGCTCCAAACCAAATCCATCGAATCATGGGCTTGTACTGAAGGCGTATCGCCCAGGCGTCGTCTCCTACAGGCTCGCCCATAGCAATAAACAAATCTCTGAATACTCCGGGATCAATGGCTGCTTCTGTCATCACCTGGCCACTCGCGCGATATCGGCGCTTCTGAGGAGACAATTCGGCGACCAACTCCTCGCCTTTGAATACGCGAAAATCAGCTTGATCCGCATCAAAATTAGGACCAGCAACAGGATTCACACCGACGAAGTAAAAGCGATAGCCCGCCACCTCCTCGGAATCACCGGGCAACATGCGCAGATCTTTCTCGACATTGTGCTGACTCACTACGGTCACACCAAGAATCATTGCAGCAAAGCCCGCATGGGCCAACAACATACCCATATAACTCGGCGTAAGACGTCGCCATTTGCTGCCCCACCCTGTGGCTGTGCGTGTGCGCTCGAAAAAATCTCGTAACAGCCCTGCAAGTACCCAACCTGAAAACAGAACTGCCAAAGCCACCCAGAGGTTAAAGCCCAGAGTCAGTGAGGGCAGTACCAATGCACACAGGCCCACTACAACGGCAGGAAGTAGCAACTCCTGACGCCAACGGGAAGGCGAATCTTGCTTCCAACGACTCACTGGGCCTATTCCCATAAAAGGGACCAGCAGTGCCATCAATGGTACGAAAACTGCGTTGAAATACGGGGGGCCAACTGAATATTTGCCCTGACCTAACGCGTCCATCACCAGCGGAAACAGTGTACCCAACAGTACGGTGGTTGCTGAGATGACAAATATAAAATTATTCGCCAATAGCAGGGCTTCTCGAGAAAACGCTCCATACTGCACGCGGCTGGCAACCGTAGGCGCTCGCAACGCATACAATATTAGTGACCCACCAATAACCAGAGCGAGGAAAATCAAAATAAATAAGCCTCTGTCGGGATCCGCAGCGAATGCGTGCACCGAAGTGAGCACGCCGGAGCGCACCAAAAAAGTCCCAAGCAAGGACAAGGAAAACGCTGCTATCGCCAAAAGCACTGTCCAGGACCTGAATAAACCTCGCTTTTCAGTTACGGCGAGAGAATGCACAAGAGCAGTCCCTACCAGCCAAGGCATGAAGGACGCATTTTCAACGGGGTCCCAAAACCACCAGCCCCCCCAACCCAGTTCGTAATAAGCCCACCAGCTCCCGAGCATGATTCCCAAAGACAGGAAGCCCCAGGCTACATTGGTCCAAGGGCGAGACCAACGCGCCCAAGCTGCGTCGAGACGCCCCCCCATCAGCGCTGCAATGGCGAAAGCGAAAGGCACTGAAAAACCTACATACCCCATGTACAAAAGCGGTGGGTGAATGATGAGCCCCGGATCCTGCAGCAAAGGATTCAGATCCTGACCCTCAGCAGGTATTCCCGGTAATAGCCGCTCGAAGGGATTCGATGTCAGGAGGGAAAAGGCGATGAAGCCCACGGCAACCAGCCCCATAACGCCCAACACGCGCGCTAACACGGTGAGGGGTAAACCTCGGCTGAATTGCGCTACCGCCACCATCCATCCAGAAAGAATCAAAACCCACAATAACAGCGAGCCCTCATGATTGCCCCACACCGCGGAGAATTTATAAATGTCGGGCATTAAACTGTTTGAATTAGAAGCCACTACCTTGACCGAAAAATCATCCTGCAAAAACGTCGTGGTCAAGATGGCAAAGGCAATAAGCAAAAAAACAAATACGCCTACCGCGAGGGGCGGCGCCAATAGCATGCTATTAGAATGCCCACGCCAAGCTCCTACAAGGGGCACAACGCCCTGCAAGCAAGCGAGTACGAAGGCAATAATCAGCGCAAAATGTCCTACCTCGGCTAACATTAGCTGCCCTCCCCCACATTATATGGGCCCATTTTGGGCTTTTTACCCTCGAGGGCTGCGGCAACCTCAGGCGGCATATAGTTCTCGTCGTGTTTCGCAAGGATTTCAATGGCTTCAAAGGTGCCGTTCACAAGGTTACCCTGCCCGATCATGCCCTGCTTTTCCGCAAACAGATCAGGCAAAATTCCTGCATAAGTCACTGGAATAGACGCACCACCATCAGTCACTACAAATGAGACCTCATGTCCATTGCCGCGATTGATCGACCCTTCGGCAACCAACCCACCA
>UPTG01003145.1_pt1 | contig 10715 bp, 8 predicted proteins | sample 2160121 | NCBI WGS metagenome assembly UPTG01 (sample SAMN06266255, study PRJEB28933) | marine metagenome | isolation source: Columbia River Estuary | place: USA:Columbia River Estuary, USA | collected 2014-07-27 | reverse complement strand
TAAACTTGCTTCTGAATATCTGGGCGGTGGCTGTGTATAATGCTGTTCATCTAAAAGTGACTCTATATTCACTGCACCTAGCGACATTTCAGGAAGAATTTCTTCTTCATTTTCTTTTTTGTTATCTTTCATTATTTTTAAAAAACCATCAAATTTGATAACAGACCCACTTGCTTTGCAAATTGTTAGATAATCTTCTGATGATATTGTTATTGTATTCCTATCAAACTCAGCTGGTGTCATTTGAGAAGATAAAGCTCTACTCCATATTAGATCGTAAAGTTTATATTGATCTGCGTTAACATATTTTTTTATATCAGCAGGTTTCCGATCAACATCAGTAGGTCTTATAGCTTCGTGTGCTTCTTGAGCACCCTTTACTTTCTTCGTAGTTGGTTTATTGTAGTATCCTCCTTTGAAATTAACATTAATCATATTTTTAACTTTATCTTGGAACTCTTTTATAAAGTCTTTAGTTAAAACTTGTTTGGTTGATATCAAATCCCAATGAACTCTATCTTGGAACTCTCTTATAAATTCTTCACTTAAAACGATCGAACAGAACGTACATAGAAAGGTTGATTCAAAGTAAAATTATAACTATCGAATTGTTCGCCTGATGAAAAGTTTTGTCTCCATGCAGTTTCTATATAGGGCTCCCCAGTGAAACCTACATTAGAATTCCCTGGACTTTGAGTAGATGACCAATATGTTTTTATCCCAAATGTATCCCCATTTTGTTGAATACTAAATTTTTGTGAGAACATTTGAGCTAGCTCATACCTTGTGGGGAGTCTCCAATCTGTAAAATTTTGACCTTCATCGGAATGATTTGATGGGTTAGATATAATGTTTTGAGCGTCATACCAGCTCGCAAATCCTTGATCTTCTATTTCACAAACTAAACCATGCTTACCATTCGCTGAGATCATAAAAACATAACCACCAAGTTCTGGCTCATATCCAATTGAATACTCTGGTGAAGTTACATTATTATCGACATAATTTTTTGTTGCAGCATCTTGGGCATCAATAGGATCTGCTACATTTTTAATCTGATTGCTTTCTGCACTAACAATTCCGTTTAGTAAGATTTCACCAGCATCAGATTCTCCGCTCGAAGTAGTCTGTGCTTGTGAGATAAAGGGGATGATTAATAGTAAAATTAGCTTTTTCATTCTTATTATAATTTTAAAGGTTAAATTGGTGTTATTTTATGAAGTGTTTGGCTCTAAAACGAGATAAAACCGGAAACAATTTTTGCTTTCTTTTCAAAAGTAATAAAAAAAATACAGATAACTAGGTTTTATTTTATAAATCAAAAACCATACTTTAAAATCAATACGAATAACGTGGATAGCGGGTTGTTTTTGATTTCCGTTGGGTAAACTCTTACACTAAATAGAAACCTATTTTACTCGTTTGTATATCGACAGTACTCCCAAAAACAGACAATTATTATGGGCAACACTTTAAGTCTCATATGGCTACCAATACAATCTAAACATAAGATTTGGAGTAATACCGGTTGAATACCGCTCGATAAGCTCAATGGGGTCATTAAGCGTATTATTTCCTCTATACTCCCTGCTTATCGGAGTGGCTCGGTTGTAAACATTTCTTATTGACAATCCGACTTTACCTCTAAAATCACTGACATCACTAAATTTAAAATCATAAGTAGAAGAGAAATCTAATCTATGATAAATAGGTAATTCTCCAGTATTTACCCCGTCAGTAAATGTCAATACATCATCAACTTCTTGAGTAATGGTAAAGGGCTTTCCTGTTTGCCATTTCCACCCTAAAGATAACTGAAGTCCTCTTATCTTGTAGCTTAAAGCTGTAGAAACCGCATGCGAAATATTAGATTTAGATCTAAATTCTTGATTATTATTTAAGCCGTTAAACATACTTCTTGAGTTGTTGTAAGAGTAACTAAACCAAGAATTAAAGCGGTTCAATTGTTTTTTAAAAAACACATCCACACCAAATACGTTTTGCTCTCCAATATTAAAATTACTATTCTCAGGGTTTAAAAAACCAAGAGATAAAGCGGTTATATTTTTTAGTTTTTTATAGTAACTGTCAATATCTACATTGAACCCATTAAAGGAATATAAAAATCCAGTAGAGACTTGTTGACCGTTCATTATGGGAAAGTCATCACCATCCGAAAGCCTCCAAACTCTATTTTCTAATGATAAGTTACTAAGTAACGTTTCGTCTATTTCACTTATGACCTGGTTTTTTATTTCTCCACTAATTTGAAGGCTTAAATGGGGAGAAATTGATTTTTGTAGCAAAAGTCTTGGTTCAAAACGCACAGCATCTAATTCTTTAAAATAAGAACCACGTAAACCTATATCAATAGAAAACAAGTTTGAATTGGAGTAGTTGTATTGACCATATATACTGTGGTTTTGTACGATACGTTTTTCTGAATCTAAAATAAAATTAAGGTCTGAAGAACTTAAAAATGCATAAGCCACGTCCTTAAGTGCATACTGGTAACCTACATTATAACTATTATTGTCCTCTGTCAAAAAAGTCAGTTCTGTTGAAACCCCGGAATCAATTATAATATTTCGTTTTTCAAATTCAGAGATTACTTCTCCGAATTCTTGTGTTATAAAATTGTAGTCTAAGCTATAATTAGAAAAATAGAATCTTGTGTTTTGCACTAGATTGTCATTCCAGATAAAATCCCAACCAGCTCCGTAGCCTATATTATTTGTTATTAATTGATCTGTAAAAATTTTATCCTCATCTCTTTCAGAAACATCATGATCTAATTGATTGTCAATAGAAATAATACTTGCAAAAAGCGTGTTTTTAGAATCCGGTTTGTAATTTATTTTAAAATTATAATCAAGGAAAGAAAACTCATTAGTACCATTTTTAAAACTATTAATCTTAGTGCTTTCAAATACTTTATCTGAAAATTGATTAAATGTTAGGGTCTCAAAAGCATCCACATAGCTTCGTCTCACAGAAGATTGCAAGCTTAATTTATCCTTTATAAGTGGTAAAAACAAAACTGCATCAGCATTTATACCATTAAGTCCAACTTGGGCTTTTAATTCATTTTCTATTGATGAACTAGAGACAACATCTATAACGCTAGACAGGCGTTCGCCATATTTAGCATGTGTTCCTTTATTTATAAAGGAGATTGACGATGCTACATTTGGATTGATCGGAGAAATCATCCCAAACAAATGTCCCTTGTGATATAAATTAATACCATCCCAAATTACTCTGTTTTGATCTGAAGTCCCACCCCTAATAAAAAATCCAGTGGCTGTTTCATTTGGACTCAATACCCCTGGCAACAATTGTATACTTTCTAAAACATCTGGCTCGGTTAACCCAGGAAGAATACCAAGTTTAGATGGATATAACTTAAACGAACCATCATTGTTTTTTACAATACCCTTAGTTAAATAACTTTTTAGTGTAATTTTTTCTAAAGTTTGAATACTGGTTGTTGTTGCTACTGTGTTGGCATTTATTATTACATACCGATTTTTTATAATGGAATAATTTAGTTCAAGACGCTTGGAAATTTCATCTAAAACTTCTGTTAATGTCCTGTCTTTTCCGCTTAGTGATATACGCTTCCCAGAAATAAAATCATCGTTGTAAGAAAACAAAACACTGCGTGTAGATTCAATCTTCTCAAAAGCATCTGACAGAGTTTCATCATTCAGTTCTATGTAAAAAGCCTCTTCTTGAGAAAAGGCTATAAATGGAAATGTCATTAAAACAAAGACATAGATTAACCTCATTCTTAATATCTAAGTTTTATTTTACGATTTTCTTTTTCAGTATAGCTAATGTCTAAAGCATCAAAAACTGTTGTTAAAGCTATATCGAGATTTCCATGAGGAAAACCACCAGAAAAAATAGTAGTCTCATCGATCTCTTGGGTATTAAATTTGATGTCATATTTATCCTCTAAAGCAGTAATAACATATTTTAATGGGACGCTCTTAAATGTACTTTCTCCGTCTAACCAAGTTGGATTCACTCTCTTAAACGTATTGGGTTCTAACTTATATCCAGTAATTTTTCTTATGGACTGTGTTGGTAGGAGTATATGTTCGGTATCAGCTATTTTAACCGACACTTTTCCATGATAGCAAGCCACCTCAAAAAAGTCATCGGTAGATTTCACATTAAACTGTGTTCCTAAAACAGTAACTGAACCATTAGCTGTACGAACAGTAAAGGTTTTTCCCTTAGCAACTTTAAAATAAGCTTCACCATTTAAATCTACAGTCCTATTTTCTATCCATTGCTTTGGAGTGTAAGCGATAGTAGATTTAGAGTTTAATGTAACTTCAGAGCCATCTATGAGTTCATGGACTGTGGCAGTTCCGTATCCCGATTCAACAACTAATTGGTCGCTATCTAAAAACATAAACATACCAAACAACGTTAAAATTGATGCTGCAACCCCAACAAACCAAGTTGTATTTAGAGTTCTTGTTTTTGGTTGTAAACCTGTAATTATATGATTTAATTTTTCAAAACATTGGTCAGTAGGACCATTAAGTTTTTCATTAATTTCTATCCCTCTCCTCAATTTTAAATAAGCATTAAAATCTTTTTGACTAACCAACTCCTCTAACTGAGAATCCGTGAGTTCGCCCTCTAACCATTGGGCCAAGTATCTTTCTGAGGTAATATGTGCTTCTTGATTTTCCATATACTTATTGTTATGACAACTCAATTTAAAAAAACCCTACTTTTTTTTAAATTAATTTTTAAATGATTAAATGTTACCTATTTCATGACGCATAGTTACTAAAGCCTGATGCATGCGCTTCTCTACAGCTTTTACAGAAATATTCAGTTGTACTGCAATTTCTTTATACTTTTTCTTTTCTATGCGACTTAATAAAAAAACTTCTCGTTGTTTTTCAGGAAGTCTAGCAATAGTAGTCTCTAATTTTTCTAAAAACTCTTTCTCTAATAAAATAAATTCTGGAGATTCGTTCGTCGATTCTTTTTTATGGTGTTGTTTATAGTTTTGTACTACCTTAAGATGTTTCACCTGATTTAAAAATACATTATTTGCGATACTGTATAGGTAGCTCTTTACCTTATCAAAACTTACATTTGAGCAATTATTCCATAGTTTTACAAATACATCTTGTAGGATATCTTCAGCTGCTTGAATGTCTTGTGTTTTAAAAAATAAAAAACTTCTAATGTCCTTAGCATAAGTTTTGAATATAACTTCAAAAGTTTTTGAATCACATATATTTTGTTTTCTTCCAGACATCATACCATTCTATTTAGGCAACAAAACTATAAAAAAAATAATTTTAAAAAAAAGTAGGGTTTTTTGTAAGTCAATTGTCTTACTAATAATTAATCGAGATTCAACGAGTCAAATTAAACAATTGAAACAATGAAAAATTTAAAAATTACTTTATTTAGCATCCTTTCGACGCTGATTTTATTTACTTCATGTACTAATAACGAACCAGTAGATGTCACTCAACCAAATACAGAAGAAAGTCAGTCTATCACTACAGTGTTAGATCAACTTAGCCGTCAGTTTGACACTGATGGAAATTTAAACCCCAGTTTAAACCCCTCTGGAAATGTTGTCTTTGACTTCTGCTTTAACTTTACATATCCTTTAGACTTATCCTATAACAACGGCGCAACAGTTAACGTGAATGGGTTAAACGAATTAATACAAATATTAGTGAATTCAACCCCTGAATTATACATCAGTGGTATTGCTCTTCCACTTGACGTAGAGGTCTACAATGAAAACACTAATGCCATAGAAATTGTGACTATTAGTAATGAACAAGATTTTGAGAGTTTACTAGAAGATTGTGAATTTAATGAGGAAGATACTTGCCAGTGTTATGAAATTTATGAACCAGTATGTGTAGAAATAAACCATCCTAATGGAGAGTCCTTCATGGTTACTTATCCTAATGATTGTTATGCCCAGTGTGATGGTTTTGATAGTGATGATATAATTGAAGATTGTGGTGATGATTATAACTCTGATGGTTTCTATTGTTTTGAACTTAATTTTCCTTTTTCTATTACGACTGATAACGGTGAGGTTATAGAAGTAAACTCTGAAGATGAGTTAAATACAGTACTTTATGATGTTTATTTTTATGATCTGGTATATCCTTTTTCAATAACATTATTAGAAAATGATCAAGACGAAACCATAACTATAAATAATGATGCAGAATTTGAAATTATTTTAGAAAACTGTTATGATGATGACAATGGTAACGATGATGACGATAATGACAATGATGACGATAATGAATTCGACTGTACAACAGATGAAATTTCTACTCTTTTAGTAAATTGTTTGTGGAAAATTGATTTCATTGATTTTAATGAATACATCTACAACTTTAACGCTGACAGTACATTCACATTACATTCTGAAGGCAATCTTCTTAGTATTGGAGCATGGACTTTAAATGCTATCGACAACGCGTATATTATTACTTTAAATGCTCAATTACCAATGTATAATGATCAATGGATAATTACTGATTGTGATGATGAAAACTTAACGATTGACAGTTTAGAATATCCACAAGCTATTATTTACTCCATATTTTGTAATGACAATGACAATGGCAACAACACCCTGGACTGTACAACAGAAGAAGGTATTGGAAACATTTTAACTCAATGCCCATGGATCATCGAATTCTTAGGTTCTGATCAATATATTTATACCTTTAATACTAATGGATCATATGAATTGTCAACTGCAAATAACATTGTTACAACTGGAACATGGAGTATTACCACGAATGAAAATACTTTTTATATTGTTATAAACGCAGCATCTAGTGAGTTAAATGATGAATGGATCATGACTAATTGTAATGAAGGTAGTATAGAATTTGAAAGCCTGGAGTTCCCTCAAGCTGATATATATGTAATTGATTGTGATTAATTAATTAATTACTAAAATAGTAAAAAGACCCTTTTTTAAAGGGTCTTTTTTTATCAAGATTCAGTCAACACTAAAGCCTATAAACGGAAACAAGTTCCTATAATCTAAAAACAACTTACCACTCTTCAAGACTTCAAAAAATGTATTCAAAATAAATTGATTTCAATATAAAACTAATTACATTTGAGTTATAAACCAATTTAACCAATGAAAAAGCTACTTCTAATTTCTATTTTTTTAGCCTTCACTTGTTATTTTGAAATGAATGCGCAAAACCAAAAACATACATCAAATACAGTTTTATCAACTATTTCTAAAGACAGACCTGCAGACTTCATATATTTATCTGCGCCAGATTCAACTGGGTACAGAAGGCCCTTAAAAACCCCTAAAATATCTAATTTACATAGAAGAACAAATGGTATTTCTGAGCTTCCCTATCCAATAATTTTCATACATGGTTTGAATTCTAATTTCGAAACGTGGTTGGAAATGTCAGAATGGATGGATTCCCAATTTGATCTAAGTTATGGAGGGCGTTTAGATTATTGTTTAGACTATGACAATAGTTTGTATACTGCAAATACAAATATTTATAATTCTGATGGAGATGGATCAGACATTGTTAGATTTGAATATTCTTTAAATCCATATGGTGATTATTATTTTTTAAATTTTGATATCGGTAACGATGGTTCCTATGCACCTATAATCGGAAGTAATGAAAATGTTTACAGCAATCAAGCTGCCATAGTAAAACAAGGAGTTGCAGTCAGAGACGCAATTGAGGTAATTCTGAACGAAACCGGAAAATCAAAAGTAATTTTGTTTGGTCATAGTATGGGCGGGCTAGCAGCCAGAGAGTACTTACAAAACTCCGTAAATTGGCAAAATGATGGAGAACATCACGTAGCCAAACTTATTACAACCGGGAGCCCTCACGGAGGTAGTAATTTTTCATTTGGTACCTTAAGCCTTCTTGCTGGAGCAAATGAATCTTCAGATGCTGTACGTGACTTACGTTCATCTTATTTTTGGAGTGGACAAGACGGTGTTTTCCTTAAGGGAGGGCTGGAAAGTTCATCGGTAATGTGGGACAGTTTAATTTTTTCTTTTTTCAATCTAGATGTAAATTGTGACGGAATAATTTCACAAAATACCATTGGTTTAAATGAAAAAGAAAACCCTACAGATTTAGACTATTCATGCATAATTGGAGAATCTGATATAGTCGTTTCTGAGCAAGACGCTAATTTGTTTAATTTCATTCAATTGAATTCTAACTTACCTCAAAATCTTTTTTATTCAACAGCTGGCCATTTAGGTTTGACAAATCAAACTTTTCAAAACATGCAAGGTTTAGATGAACCTAACGAATACAGTCTGAGTTATGAAATTGATTTAAATAAAAATTATATAGGATTTGTAACCCCACAACCCGACGGTGGATATGATTCTGATTATGATGATTTTAAATTCACAATAACAGAAAATGGTATTTATGAACTCAAAGCCACTAATACTACATTTAACAACCTAAATTATTATATTTTAGATAGTGAGTTCAATATTTTATTCAGTGACATGATCAGCGAAGAATTTAATTCATATTATAGCACTCAAATTTCGTTGAATAGCGGTCAATACTTTATAGAATTTGAAAGTAATTCACCATCATCTTTAAGCACTTACAACTTTTCTATCGAAACCACTTTATCTAATCATGATAACGTTCTTGAGAACATAGTTTCAGTATACCCAAATCCAACGAATTCAATCACAAATATTGATTCCACAGAAATATTTAATCAAGCTGAGGTATACAGTGTACTTGGTCAGAAAATAGTTTCAAAACAGTTAGATTTAAATCAAAGATTAGATTTGAGTGAATTAAACCCAGGGTTTTACAATGTGGTATTGAAAAATAATCAGCAAATTAAAACTATAAAAATCATCAAAAAATAAAAAACACGAAAAAGTAACATAAGAATCAAAAAAAGATATTTTATTTGAACCAGAAAAACAGGTTTAAGATCATTACACTATGAAAGAACGTATTAAATACTGTAACCTATGTAATATAGATTTTTCTACCATGTATAGAGTGCAATACAAAAACCCTAAAGAATGGGTGTTTGTATGTGAACAATGTTTACTTCAGCTCAAAAAAAAGTACAGTGAATACAAGTACGGAGGTACTTGGAAAAAATAAAAAGAAGAAATAAAAAGAAGGAATAAAAAATTGAATTTATACTAATTCAATAAATCCTTCCAAAAAACAGTTGGATACCACCCCCTATCTTCTGCATTAAGACCACAACTCAAGGTATTGAATTTCATATTTAAATTTATTTATTTTTCCAAAACGATTTGACAAATAAACTCTTAATACTAAACCAGAAAGCCAAAATACCCGGCAGGTTTATTTTTGGAGACTTCCCTTTACCTATGCGTTGAATTTGAAGCTCATACCAAGGCAATTCTACTCCGCCAAGTTGATCTAAAAACTTAATACCAATTTTAGGAATTGGAGCTTCAAAGCGTTTTACAGACCCCTCAAAAATTTGATTCGCTAAATTAGGATACAAACAAAATGGTCTTGCCAAACCAACAACATCCAAATGACCATCTTTCAAAGCGTTTTCCATGACTGATACAGAACGAAAACCTCCTGTAAGTAATAAAGGCGTTTTAATCAGCTTTCGGGCTTTTTCAATGTAATCTAAAAAATAGGCTTCACGCGCTATGGTACTTTTTTTACGATCTCCTTGAATCATTGCGGGCTTTTCATAAGTTCCACCCGAAATTTCTATCAAATCAATCCCTTCATTTCCTAGAAGACGAATCACCTCCATAGACGCTTCTTCTGTAAAACCACCTCGCTGAAAATCTGCTGAATTTATTTTAATTCCTATAGGATACTCCGCCCCTACTTGACGGCGAATTTCACGATAAACTTCTAAAACAAAACGAGCTCTATTTGAAAGAGAGCCCCCCCATTGATCCGTTCGAACGTTGCTATTAGGGGATAAAAACTGACTGACTAAATAGCCGTGAGCGCCATGAATCTGACAACCTGTAAACCCCGCTTCTTTCAAAATTCTCGCGGTATTCCCGTAGCGTTTTATAATGTCCCAAATAGCGGCTTCAGTCAATGCCGTTGGCACTTTAAACATTTTAGAGGCGCTACCCATTTTTAGTGGTATTGCAGAAGGTGCTACAGTTTCTCTATTAATAGCTGCAAAAGCCTGCCTTCCTGGATGGTTTATTTGTGGCCACAGATGGACTCCTGTACCTTCAACTGATTTTGCCCATTCTTTTAACAACTCAAAATCTTTATAGTCTTCAACAACTACATTGCGTGCTTCACCCAATGCCCTTGCATCTACCATCACATTTCCTGTAATAAGCAATCCTGGATTTCCTTTCGCCCAAACCCGATATGCATGTATCAAGCCTTGACTAGGAGCGTGACGTCGCGTTCCAAAATTTTCACTCATGGCAGACTTTGCTATTCTATTTTTCAAAACAGACCCGTTTGGTAATGTAAAAGGAGAAGCGATTTTATTCATTGCTGATTTTTTTTCAAATATATTTAAAACATCAAAAAAATGATTGAAAAAACATTTCTTTTTACAATCTATCTTAGCTCTTTGATATGATGCAGTTAATGTCAGTAATTTTAGTTTTTAATTGAATTTTGGTTAACATTAATTTACTTTTAAATTCACATCTATACATAAATAAA
>UPTG01003143.1_pt1 | contig 10722 bp, 9 predicted proteins | sample 2160121 | NCBI WGS metagenome assembly UPTG01 (sample SAMN06266255, study PRJEB28933) | marine metagenome | isolation source: Columbia River Estuary | place: USA:Columbia River Estuary, USA | collected 2014-07-27 | reverse complement strand
CGTCCCATTGACCAACTGAGAAACTTGTATCTCCTTGTAATAATTTAATTGCCATCCAATAAAGGCTTTCAAGTGTTCTCATGCTGGTGGTGCCAACCGGAATTATATCAGAATTAATCTTTTCTAATAGATGTTCTAGGGTTTTAACTTGAACTACAATCTTTTCCACATGCATTTCATGGCCATCTACCTCCGGAGAAACAACAGGTTTAAATGTTCCTGCACCAACATGCAAAGTTACCCATGCAAACTGCACCCCATGCTCTTCCAATTTTGCTAATAGAGCCTCGTCAAAATGAAGGCCTGCTGTAGGTGCCGCGACAGCGCCATCGCGTCGAGCGAATACTGTCTGATAGCGCTGGCGGTCTTGAGCGTCATCTGAACGTTCAATATACGGCGGCAAGGGCATATGCCCCATTGTTTTCAAAATTTGTGGCCAGGACCCCGAATCAGCAACCAATTCGAATAAAGCATCTCGACGTCCTTCAACTCGAACTGAAAATTCCGTGGCATCCGATTGTTCGTCGGGGGTGATCAAAATAGCCGCACCGGGCTTAGGTGACTTGCTAGCCCTTACGTGGGCCAACGCTGAGCCGCCCTCGAGCAGCCGCTCGATTAAAATTTCAACGCGACCGCCAGTCTGCTTAACACCGAATAATCGAGCCGGAATGACTCGCGTATTGTTGAAAACCAACAGGTCATTGGGCTCAAGGAGGTCTATTAAACTACTAAACTGGCTGTGCCGGACGTCGCCAGTGTCTCCGTCTAGAACAAGGAGTCGTGAACCGGTTCGTTGAGACAGTGGCTCCTGAGCAATCAACTCCTCAGGGAGATCGTAATAAAAGTCCTGTCGCCGCATAGCCCTTACTCCCAAGCCCCTGCAAATTTGGGCACAAAAAAACCGGCCACAGCCGGTTTTCGGTCGCAACCTCGCAATTAGGCGTCTGCAACCTCTTCATCTGCTGGTGCTTCATCTTCCCCGCTTGCCTCAACCGCTGCCTCTTCCTCGGCGGGAGCCTCTTCAACTGGCTCTGGCTCAGCACCAGGCAGCGTGACCTTTATCAGCTCTTCTGCCAATAAAATGTTAACTTTTTCTTCACCATTAACGGGCTTGCCAGTCGCGTCTTGCACTGCGAAGCGCTCGTCGCCGCGCTTGAAAATTTTGTACTCACTGGTTTTTTTAATCAGGTTCATCGCCATGCCTTTTCTCCCCTCGAGATACTCAGTCGCGGATGCTTTTATAACGCTGGCTATCCGATTCGCGAGAGAGGATAACGTAATAACGCAACCTTCGCAGCATTTTATTGCCGTTTGCTCTGGCCTTGCTATACTCCGTCCGCTTGATTTAAGCCGGTGTGGTGGAATTGGTAGACACAGGGGATTCAAAATCCCCCGCCCTTAAAAGCTTGACGGTTCGAGTCCGTCCTCCGGTACCATCCCTTCCCTGAAAGACAGTCAAAATCCCAGCAAGAAAAAAAAACCTGCTTTTTTGCTAGCTACAGCAAGTAACCCTCAAATAACGATATAAGGAAACGACCAATGTTCAATGCGTTGATCGCGAGGCAATCAGATACCGGGCAAGCAGTGTCCCTAGAGGCTCTAGAACTTACTGATCTACCTGATAACGATGTCCTCATTCGCGTTGACTACAGCACCGTTAACTATAAAGACGGCCTCGCGCTGACTGGAACCCGGCCCATCATTCGCAGTTATCCTTTGGTGCCAGGTATCGACCTCGCCGGCGTTATAGAAAGTAGCCGTGACGATCGCTGGCAGGTTGGGGACCGCGTGGTAGTTAATGGCTGGGGACTGGGCGAAGGTCACTGGGGCGGTTTAGCACAGTATGCGCAGGTCAAAAGTGACTGGCTGGTCAAATTACCCGAAACCATCACAACTCGCGAGGCCATGTCTATTGGCACCGCGGGGTATACCGCTGCATTGTGCGTGAATGCGCTGCTCAAACACGGCACCACGCCCGCAGACGGTGAAATTCTTGTTACTGGCGCCACTGGGGGCGTGGGTAGCGTCGCCGTAGCCTTATTAGCGGCTCAAGGTTTTAAAGTTGTAGCTTCGACGGGGAAAATCAACGAAGGCGCCTATCTAAAGGCGTTAGGCGCCAGTGAGTGCGTTGATAGAGAATCCTTGAACGTGGCAGGCAACCCGCTACAGCGAGAGCGCTGGGCAGGCGTTGTCGATGCCCTCGGCGGGCAAACCCTTGCCAACGCCTGTGCGCAAACGTGTTACGGAGGTGCGGTAGCAGCTTGCGGCCTAGCCGAAAGTGCAGCACTACCCGCCACCGTCATGCCTTTTATTCTGCGTGGCGTTACGCTCTACGGTATTGACAGCGTTATGGCACCCACTACTGCACGTGAACAGGCATGGCAACGTCTGGCCACTGACCTCGATAAAACCCGCTTAGAAAGCATGATCAATGAGATTAGTTTAGCGGAGGCTATGAATATTGGGGGTGACGTACTCGCGGGGAAAATCCGTGGCCGACTACTTGTTGACGTCAATCGTTAATTAAGGGGCTCAACCGCTCGCTCAAAAGATTACCAAGGTCGAGACGATAACCATAAGCATTGCCGCCAATTTGTTAAGCCAGCGCAGCTGGGAACCAGCACCAACACGACCTCGCAGCCACTGCCCGCTAATGGCATAGAGGCTCATCGATAAAAATTCGGTCACCATAATCACCGATAAAAATCCAGAGAGCTGGCCGAGTATAGCCTCACCGGGCAGCATAAACCCTGGTAAGAGAGCCAACATAAAGGCCCAGCCCTTGGGATTCATGACCGCTGTCGTGCAACCTAATATCACGAGAGTTGGTCCCGACAGATTGCCCTCAACCGCCCCCTCGCTGGTAGCGGGTTCTGACAACCAGAGCGCGCGGGCTACCCATAGCAAATAGAGCGCCCCCACCACCATTAGACCCCGGAACCACATAGGATCTAACCGCATCATGTTCTGTAGCAACCAAACCGTAGCACTGACCACCACTGCGACACCGAGGAGTTCACCCAGCATCATCCATAATGTGCGTCGATAACCCTCTGAAATACCCAGAGAGAATGCCAGCATCATGCACATACCCGGCGTCAGTGAGACCGCGGCAATGGTGGGAATAAACAACATCAACAGTTCTGGTTTCATGTTAAAACAACAACTTTAGTAATTAGCAAAAAGGCTAAGGGGCCTCAACGATGGTCAAAGTACACGACTTTTTAATGCAGGTGATCGAATTCAGCGCTTTGCTGATGGCCACTCTAATACTGATGGGCGTGGTTACTGTCGTCGTGCTTTACATTATAGACATCACTCAAACCCAGCAGGCAATTCGTCGAAATTATCCAGTGATTGGCAGGTTTCGCTACTTATTCGAGCACCTGGGTGTTTTTTTTCGTCAATATTTCTTCGCCATGGACCGGGAAGAATTGCCCTTCAATCGCGCACAGCGCGGCTGGATTGCCCGAGCCGCTAAAGATATTGACCACACCATTGCCTTCGGCTCGACCAAGCCCATTCATACCCCTGGTGACATTCTATTTCTCAACAGCGCATTTCCTAAACTTGATGAGGAAACTCAGCACTCAGCCAAAACACCCCTATGTTTTGGCGAAGGGTACGCTCGCGACGTCTATGCGACTCATTCAATATTTCACATCTCCGCAATGAGTTATGGCGCACTATCTGCTCCGGCTATTCAAGCGTTGTCTGGGGGTGCCGCCAAGGCCGGCATTTTACTCAACACCGGGGAAGGCGGATTGGCCCCTTTCCATCTCGAGGGGCAATGTGACCTGGTCTTTCAAATTGGTACGGCAAAATATGGCGTGCGCAACACCGACGGAACATTGTGTGATGAAAAACTCCGGGAGATTGCAGCCCACTCCTCAGTAAAGATGTTCGAGATAAAACTCTCCCAAGGCGCGAAGCCAGGCAAAGGCGGCATTTTACCGGCAGAAAAGGTCACGGAGGTTATTGCGAGCACCCGAGGAATCCCTATGGGACAGGATTCGCTAAGCCCCAACCGTCACACTGACATTAGCTCGGTAAACGACCTGCTCACCATGATTCATAGAGTGCGACAAGTCACTGGAAAGCCCGTGGGCATTAAATTTGTATTAGGTCAGCCCGAATGGCTTGATGACCTTTGCCAAGCTATTCAAACCCTCGGATTAAACTACGCGCCCGATTTTGTCACCGTTGATAGTGCCGATGGTGGTACCGGCGCCGCTCCACAGAGCCTTATGGATAACGTCGGGCTCCCCGCAGACAGCAGCCTGCCCTGGGTAGTCGATAAACTGATTGAATATGGGCTTAGGACACGTATTAAAGTCATGGCGTCGGGGAAAATGAGTACTCCTTCAGGAGTAGCTGCGGCCCTCTGCTTGGGCGCCGACAGTGTCAATACCGCCAGAGGGTTCATGTTTGCACTGGGCTGTATTCAGGCCCTGCAATGCAACAAAAACACCTGCCCTACTGGCATCACAACCCATGACCCAAAATTACAGAAAGGCCTCGATCCTAAACTCAAAGCCGTCAGAGTAGCGAACTACGCTAAGAACCTTTCACACGAGGTGGAGGTCATCGCGCACAGCTGCGGTGTAGTCAACCCCTATGAGCTCGCGCGGGAGCACGCCTATTTGGTCACTGCCAACGGTCTGCCCCAAAGGCTTACTGATCGCTATCCTACTTCGGCCAGAAACGGCCAAAGTTAACACCTTGCTCTGGTTGGCCCCGATCTAACGGACCATGAAGAAACCTATCCTGCTTACACTATTGCTCAGCCTCGTACTTGCGATTGGGCTGAGCATAGGCGCCGTTGAACAACGAACAAGAGTGTTAGCGGAATCCGCTCAAGTAACCATTTTGAGAGACTTTACATTTGCCTCGCCTATACACTTTAGAAATGTGGCCGAGCTAAACAAAGCACTCCTCGCAGCACTGGAGATAATGCCTAAGGAAATTTGGTTGCGCGCTATTCACGTTGATGGCGAAGTTTTGACAACCGCGCACCTTGCAAAAACTAACAACACCAGCTGGGATGAAATAACCTCAGTATCGAGAACCTCAGCCAATCGATCAGAGGTTTTAACCACTATTGAGTGGCCTACTAAAAAAGCCGGTGGCAAGTATAACTCTGCTGGGGCGCTAGGCGCGCTTCCCCTCATGAATGCCCAATTCCTGACATCCATTCCTGTGTACTCATCCGTTGATCCACTGCGCACAGACATCACGCGCTCAGCTTACCAACAGGCGTTAATACCAATAACGGGCCGGCCTCTAACCTTTATCACAGGCTATATTGAACAGGGTATCTCACTAAGGGAAATCGTAACGCCCCTGATGCCTATCCTTGGCTTTATTTTCGCGATTTCACTCATGATTGGCCTATCAGTGATATTCACCTTTCGCATTTTTATACGTCGCGTAGATTTAGAAACCGCTGAGCTCGCAGTCTGTGTAAATTGGACTGATGAACAGGGTGTGTCACAAAAAATTGAGCCATCGCTCCAACAAAACTTAAATCTTCAGGAGATCACAACAGCCTTTAATCGACTCATTAGTGATCAGCACGAACTGCGCGCCCACAGTGCGGTGGATACATTTAATGCAAATGAAAGTCGCATTCAGGGCGTTAACGCCGCCTATTTCGATCCAGTGACTCAGCTACCCTGCCGTCAATTGCTGCTAGAACAGATGACGGTCCTGATGGATATTGCAGCGAGGGAACGACGTTATGTGGGTCTAGTGCTCCTGGAAGTCGGCAGTATCGGAGAGATTCTCAAAACACATGGTCGTGAGTTCAGTGACGATGTGCTCCGTGAGATAACGTCACGCATTTTAAACTCCGTCCGTAAATGCGACATCGTTAGCCGCGGTTACGATGCAGAGGGAGCGGCAATACTCGACGCCGACCAGTTTTGCGTCGTGCTTCATGGTATCAATGACACCCAAGAGGCTCTTGCTCATGCAGAGGGTTTGATAGATCTAGTTCGTGCACCCGTCAAAGGGTCGCTTAAACTTCAAGTTGCTGCTGGCGTTGCTGCTGCACCGCTACACGGCGAAACACCAGAAAGCCTTCTGAGCGCAGCCAAAGCCGCGCTGGTAGCCGCACGTGAGTCCAACGCGCCATCCGGGGTCTTGTTTTTTGAGGAATAACACGCCAAAGGCACCTACCGCTAGCATCTCAAAGGCGACAGAAGCTCAAGCAATTTCCAGTCATCGCACTGAGTTATTACCCCGTCGATAACTGCCTTACGCAGCCCTACCGGAAGCGAGATAGAAGCCATCTATTGTTGAGGTAAATAGCTTGATGACTTTTTTCGATCCAATCTCGCCGCGTGCCCGCATAGATGCGGTTTGGCTTTCTGTTGTTAACTTTACAAGCGGCTTAAGCAACCTCAGACGTTCAATGAAAGTCCACTATTGTTGTTCGTTTTCCAATTCAGCACCCGCCTCGCTCAACTCTGCTTTACGCGCATCCTGCACCTGATTCATGCAGTCACGAAAACTGTCGACGACTTTGTCTACACCTGATGGATTTAGCCCGCCCGTATTGCCCGCTACAGAGAAGGTCGAGTAGACAGCCCCAGCAGTTAGCATAGACCACGAAATGACGTGTATGGGAATACCACTATCTTTGAGTTCATTGGCCAGGGCAATAAACCGGTTGGTGAATTCCATCTGTTGGTCTTGATCGGACATTGCGCTTTGTCTCCCGTAATTAGACTCGAAATTATATCAGAGCCTGATAAAGGCCTCACCTAAGGTGGCAGTTTGTTGTGGTGCCCAAAAGCATGCTGTAGCCTCTCACGCGTCACCTCTCCGAACCCAATGCATGAATCCAAGTAACTCAACAACGCTGGCACCACCTCCGATAGCCGCACTGACACTTTGGCTGGGAGCAGCCCTTGGGCTGTTGCCGCTTTCCAGTGCCGGTGCCATTGCTGAGACCTTGGTATCTGGTGCAGTCAGCGTAGGCTACGAGTACGATAGCAATGTAAGTGTCGATGAATTAGACAAAAGCTCTAGCGTGGGTGACGGCGGCGCCCTTTTTTCCGCAGATATTTCTCTCGATCATGACTTCACCGACAACACATCGGCGTCGGCATCTTATGGTTACTCGCGGATTGATTATCAAGACTTCGAATTTTTGAATCGAGAGACTCACATGCTTGGCGGCAATGTAAGTTCGAAGTGGGAGAAGGTAACCGCAGGCATTAATTATTTTTATATTAATGCCCGACTAGACGGCAATGACTTCTTAACCTATCACCGCGCATCGCCATCATTATCCGGATTCGTCAGCAAGCGATGGTTTCTGCGGGGAGCTTATGTATTTGGTGATAAAACGATTGCGCGAAGACCTGGGCGAGATGCACAAAACCACGGCACCGAGCTCGATGCCTACTATTTTTGGCGCGGTCTGCGCCGTTATATCAACCTAGGTTATGTTTACCGTCAGGAAGATAGCCAGGCGGCAAGATTCAAGTACAAAGCGCACCAAATCAAACTTAGAGCGGTGCAAAGATTTGAGGTTTTTTCCAAGCTATCGACACTTGAACTCGGCTTGCGTTACGAGGACAGAAATTATGATGAGGCCACCCCCAGTATTGGCGAGAGGCGCAATGATGAAAGGGTAAGAGCAACCGTTGAATTCGACCTACCACTCACTGATCGCATTAACTGGAGGGTCTATGGCGGTTACAGCGACTACCTGTCTAACCTTCCTTCCGCAGATTACGACCAGTCCCTGATTGGCACCACAGTAGAACTGTCCTTCTAACCAAGCCCTAAAGCGTGAGCAAGCCGTAACCGTATATGTTATCCCGACCCGGTGGGCCAATATCCGTTGCCGCTGCATACAACCGGCCTATAACGTCGATGTCGGGCTCCTGATGCTTCAGCAGGGCTGCCGCGGTAACAGCAAAGGGCACGGCAAAAGAGGTGCCCGAGGAGGCTGCGTATCCACCACCTGCTACCGCGTGCCGTAAATTGACTCCTGGCGCAGCCAAATCTAGATAATCTCCCCGGTTGGCCAATCTAAAAGCCCGACCGCGCTGATCTACGGCAGTAACCGCTACTACACTCGTGTAAGCGGCGGGATACTGAGGCCTCGCCATTGGGCCGCCATTACCAGCTGCGGCTAAAACCATCACACCCTGTTCTGAAATTCGTTTTAGCGCCACCTCTAAGAGCCGGTTGGGGGGGCCCGCCAAACTTAGATTAATGGCATCAACCCGTGAAGACAGCAGCCAGTCTAGTGCCCGTACTAGGCTTACGGTGCTAGCAATTTCCCCACGAGCTTCATCCTGCTCAAATACAGCGGCCGCAAAGAGTTCTGACTCTGGCGCCAACCCTTTGAGTGGCGCTACATTTGCAGCAATAATTGAGGCAATAGCAGTACCATGATAGTTCGGCAATTTTTCGGCGACGGCAAAGGGGCGTGATGAGATTTTTGCCGAGGCAAAGGCCGGATGATCGGTATCTACAGCGCTGTCCACAATCCAAATGCGTAGATTCATCGTCGCCAACGCTGCGGGAAAGGGCATCGCGTCTAGGGGCGATATACCGGTTTCATAACTTTGCGGCTCAGGTATTCCCGCCGTGTAAATATGATTCAAGTCAACTTCTGCCCGATCGTCCCCAACCACATCCATAATGCCGTCGCGAGTGCTGGAAATATCAAAACTTGCAGGAGCAGCAACCTCAGCCAACCGAAGACCCAACCCCGGCAGCTCAGTAAACTCATCGAAAATATAACCCTCGCTAGCCAGTTCATCGAAGACCTTAGGTTCAGCCATTACCAGCCACTGCCCCTGATGGATTCTTCGAGCGTCGACGTCGATCTCTATTTCGATGGCGTCAATCATTTCATCGACTTCCGCTGCAAGACGACCCTCTGCGCCTGCAATAGCCACCGCCTCTAGCGACGTAACGGTGTCTGATTCAATCTGCTGAGCGACCAGCTCGCCAACATCAGCCTCGGCGGCATCAGCAGCATCAGCCTCCACTTCCGAAGTTGTCGCATCTGCAATTTCCTCTTCCACGGCGCTCTCTGCTGACTGTTCTACTTCTTCAGCAACTTGCTGTTCAGCCGACTCTTCTACCACCTGATCAACCGAATCAGCCACGGTCTCTTCAACCACGTTCTCTACAACCTCACCAACCTCATCTTCAACGCTCTCAGTAGCCGAGTCTTCAGCCGCCGCCACCACGGAGTCTTCAATCTCCGCCTCGACCTCTTCCTCTACTGTTTCTTCTGTAACATCAACAACTTGCTGCTCAGTGGCTTCCTCGACCTCATCTTCTACTGCTTCTTCAGATTGCTCAGCTACCTGCTCCTCAACCACTTCCTCGGCCTGTTCGGCAACGTCTTCTTCAACCGATTCCTCAGCCTCTTCAGCGACCTGTTCCTCGAGCTGCTCTTCGACTTGCTCCTCAACCTCCTCCTCTACTGGGTTATCGACTCCTCCAAAGGTAAACTCGTCTTCCACCGCCTCTTCAGCGTCATCGATTACCTGCTCCTCCACAGAATCTTCAACCTCGTCTTCTGTGGCTTCAGTTGTTTCCTCATCTACTGAATCTTCAACTTGCTCTTCTACTTGCTCCTCGACCTGCTCTTCTACTTCTTCTTCTACACCCTCGCCCCCCCCAAAAGTAAGCTGGGCGTGAGCTACAGTTGTAAACATTGACAGCACAAATAGCAGGCACAGCGGTAGAGCGAGGCTTCGCCCGGCACTATTACGTTGCGTCACTCCTAAAAATATGGGCATGATTCAGATCCTTGGCCTAAAAATTGGCCGTGATAATGTAGTGACGTTTCAAGATTGTGCTGCATTCCCCCAAAGTGTGGGAATAAAATTAACCTTTGACACGTCCTTAGTGTAACAGGCGCTCTATGAGTCAGCTTACCGCAAATCAAAAAGCTGTATTGATGAACGAACTAACCGGTTTAAAACGGTTTAGTGCGTCTCTTACCGGCGATCGTGATGACGCTGATGATTTATTGCAATTAACGGTGGAGCGAGTCCTAGAGCGAGGGATGCCGACAGATGCCCACGCTGGAAAGTGGGCTTATCGCGTTTGTCGTAATTTGTGGTTAGACGAGCTCCGTGCTCGAGAGGTTAGAAGTCGTTTTGCCAAAGCGGAAGTCGCGAGCAATAGCGATCTCGGCGTTAGTGATGCCGGCGGACTCGAGCGGTTAGAGTTCGAACGAGTTGATCAGGCAATGAATACGCTGTCTGAAGAGCAGAGAACCGTGCTCTTGCTGGTAGCCGTAGAGGGTAGGTCTTACGCGGAAGTCGCAGAGGTACTCGACATTCCCATAGGGACCGTAATGAGCCGAGTGGCTCGAGCGCGGCGCAGCCTCGCTGAAAAAATTGCATAAAGCTGCCCTCCATCACCTCGAGGGTTGTGCTGGAGTTTACAGAGCCAGCGAGCAGTAGCTTTAAGGAGAAATGAAGTGGCAGATATTCACACGCTCGACATTGCCAGACAACGCGATGACGAACTACTCAGTCGGCTCATAGACGGCGAATGTTCCCATGACGAGCGAGTTGACCTCGAGTTACGACTTGTTACAGACGCAGACCTCCGCGCACGATTAGAGGAATTTCGATCCAATGACGCCTACTTTAGATCTGTGCTTGCAGCACAAGACAACTCAGTAAAGGGCGCTACCGCGGATCGCTTAGCAAACTACAACCCGAGAGACGA
>UPTG01003142.1_pt1 | contig 10724 bp, 17 predicted proteins | sample 2160121 | NCBI WGS metagenome assembly UPTG01 (sample SAMN06266255, study PRJEB28933) | marine metagenome | isolation source: Columbia River Estuary | place: USA:Columbia River Estuary, USA | collected 2014-07-27 | reverse complement strand
ACTAGGTGCAACATATACTGGTACTTGGACATTTACCGGTGACAATAACGAAGTTGATTTATTATGTTCTAGTTCAGCTGCAGGTAACTGTGATACTGTAACTCTAAACATTGCTGCTACAGGTGATGATCAAGATTATACAATCAATATTGGTGAGACAGCAGATGCAGATGGTGCGGTAATTAACTTTACTGTAACAGATGATGATAACATTATCACAACAGATGTAAATGGTACAAGTGCTGCTATCACAGTTGTAATTGATGGCAGTTCTAGTTTATCATCTACAGATAGTACATTAGATATTGATGTAGCAGGTAATGGTGATGTAAATGGACATACAATTAATTTTAACGCCACAGGTAGAGGTCATATAGTAAAATTTGATCAAAGCGGTGTGTATGATAACGTAATAGACCTAACTACAAACGGTGATGGTCATAATATTAATATAACTCAGTCAGACTAGTGTTTAGACTTATATTATTGGTTCTAATAATTGCTTCACCTTTACACGCAAGTATTGGTGAGATAAAGGCTGTTAAAGGTTCTGCTGCTCTTCAAAGAAGCGGTGAAGATATTGCTGCTGAAAAAGGCACAAGCCTTGAGATGCTTGATACGGCGATTACTGCTAACTCCTCTATGCGCCTTGAATTTATAGATGATACACGTGTAGATGTAACTGAACACTCAAGATTAGTTATAGATGACTTTGTATACGATCCCAACACTGGTAAGGGTTCTTTAGGATTAAAAGCAAGTCTTGGTACTGTTAGATATGCATCTGGTCAGATAGCAAAGAACAGTAGACAACGTGTTCGTATTAGAACTCCCTCAGCAACAATTGGTGTACGTGGTACTGACTTTGTCATGGTTATTGATGAAGCAGGTGGAAGTATGATTACATTATTACCAAGTTGTGATACAGCTGGAATGTGTTATACAGGAGAGATAACTGTAGAAACAGATGCTGGCTTTGTTATTCTTAATCAGGCATTTCAAGCTACAATAGCAGCTAGTAGTATTACTAAACCAACACCACCTTTGCTACTTGATTTAGATGAATCAATGATAAACTCTTTATTATTGTTAAGAAAACAGAATCCCTACTTTGTTGAAGAAGCAGAGATCATAAAGAAAAAACAAGCAGATGCTGACTTTTTAGGTTTAGATTTCTTACAGTATGATGGTTTAGAATATGATGCACTTGTTGAATCAATAGAAGGTATATGGATTACAGCACTAGATGAAACTGAAGGATTACTACAGAATTTATTATATGATATGTTAGATCAACTTAATGAAGCTTTAATGAGATTATTTGAAGATGAGTTAGCATTACAAAATCAGATATTATTACGGCAAGAAGGAAACGTATACGGATACGATCCAGATACAGGGATCACATTAAAAAATATTGGACAAAACTGGCAATGGGAACGACTTGATGCTGAAGGTAAAAACTTCATATCGCTTTCGTTGAACCAAGGATACGGATATAGTCTTGATATTCAGCAAGGAGACTGGGAGTATTATGGATATAGGTTGGGCGAAAGCACTAACAATAATATCAATATTAACCAGCAGTAACTGTTGGGCTAATGAGATATATGTTAATCAAATTGGTAATGATTTTACTTTAGAAGTTGTTCAAGATGGTCAGGACAACTACTTTCAGTATTGTGCTATCAACAATGATTCAAATTGTACAGATATAAACGGCAACGCACACGGCCGGGCAGATGGTGTCGCAAGTGACGATACCGTTGTAACAAGTAGTACAGTTGGTGACGATAACATAGTTGTCGTAGCACATGCAACTGGACAAAATAATACTAATGAAAATATAACTAATATTGATATTACTGGTGACCGCAATAAAGCACAAAGCATCTTTTCAAACCATAGTAACGGAAGTCACCAGTTTAGTAATATGGATTGGGGTGGACTTAAAGAAAGCAACATTGAGATTGACGGTGATGATAATACAGTACAAGTTCGTAGTGATAGTTATGGCACAGCCGAAGCAAACATCAGTGTAACTGGTGATGACAACAGTGTAATAGTATACCAAAGGTCAATGCGTAATGTTGCTAATATAGATGTAACAAACGTAGCCGGTCCAAATACTATTAATATTCAACAACTTGGTAGTAGTTATCAAGACACAGGATTAAATTCATACAGCCTTACACAGTTTTGCAACAATGCAAACGGGTGTGCTGTAAGCGTAACACAATACTAAGAAAGGTATAAAATGATTGTTAGTAAAATGCCTCTAGAGATAATGAAAGACGGGCCTCTAGCTAAAGCAATGGAACAGGCAAAAACAGACCCTATAACAATACTCAGACATAAACCAAGTGCATGGTGGAACAAGTACAACGATCAAAAAGAAATAATTTACAATCAAGCAAAGAAAAGCAACCAAAAAATAATAATACCATAATTATATTGTAATAAATACAGTATGACGAAGTATATCACACATTGGTCTGTGACTTTAATTACAGCACTAATAATCTTTATGTTCCACTATGGGAATAGCACTGTAGTAGAAACAGCCAGGCTCAAGCAATTTGATTTACTTCAACAAACAGATGAGCAATACCTTTCCCAAGATATTGGAATAGTTGCTATTGACGAAGCCGCCATTGAAAAGTACGGTCAGTGGCCTTGGAAGCGTGATGTTATCGCAGATATAATCTGGAAGCTGCGCGAAGCAGGTGCCGGTATCATTGTGATACCTATACTATTTTCTGAACCTGATAGACTAGGTGGAGATCAAATATTAGCCGAGGCACTTGCAGGCAACGGTGTAGTAATAGCACAAACAGGCACTACATCTGTAAACAGAAACTCCGTCCCTCGCGGAGTTGCGAAGATAGGTGACCCATTGCCGTTTCTGTTTGAATGGCCAGGCATGCTGGGCCCTATACCTCTACTAGGTCAAAATGCTGGAGGTGTTGGAGTTATAAACACAGCACCGGAGGTAGACGGCGTAACTCGTCGTGTGCCATTGATTATGCGTATACAGGAAGATACGTATCCGTCACTCGCAGTAGAGGTTATTAGATTAGCCACAGGACAACCATCTTACCAAGTAAAAGCAAATGCAGGTGGTGTAGAAAAAATCCGTGTTCCGAGTTACCCAATTATAAACACAGATCCTAATGGCCAAATCTGGTTACGCTGGAATAAACAGTTTGACACAATTAGTGCGATCGAGGAAGACTTTTCAGTCTTTCAAGGTCGTACTGTTGTCATAGGTATAACAGCAGAAGGCTTAGGGAGTATGATAGCAAGTCCAACAGGACCGCAATACAATTATATACCAGCTGCTGTAACTTTACAAACTTTACTAGATGGCGATCAAATACAACGTCCATTTTGGGCAGACCTAGCCGAACTAGGAACAACAGCGGCTGTATCTATAATTGCTATAGTAACAGCGGCACTTGCACCGTTTTGGGCTGTAGGCGTACTAATAGTACTAGTAACCGGCGGACTTGCATACGGAGCGTTATATGCGTGGCAAGAGTACCTGTACTTGTTAGATGTTACTATGCCTATACTTGCATTTGTACTTGTAAGTTTACATGCTATATTCAATAGATTTGTAAGCGAGTATTTACAAAAACAAGAGATAAAGAAACAGTTTGCAGGATATGCATCACCAACAGTAGTGCGTATGCTACAAGAGAATCCTGCACTAATTAAAGACGGCATGAAAAAAGAAGTTTCAATTTGTTTCTCAGACCTAAGAGGCTTTACACCACTAGGCGAATCATTTGGTGATGATGTAAAAGGCCTTACTCAAATTATGAATGGTTACATGGATGCCATTACACAACCTATACTTGATGCAGACGGTATGGTTATTAAATATATTGGTGATGCAAGTATGCACGTACACAATGCACCAATTGAAGATCCGCATCATCCTCGTACGGCTGTACAATGCGGACTAGACATGCTACGTGCTGTGGAGACATTTAATGATAAGATTACTTCTGAAGGACGACCTCCCGTTGGTATGGGGGCAGGGATCAATACTGGACTTGGATACTTGGGTGAAATGGGAAGCACAGCTAGACACAGTTATGACGTACTTGGCGATGCGGTTAGCACAGCGGCAAGGATCGAAAGTAAGTGTAAAGAATACGGATGTGACCTCCTAGTAGGAGATGCTACATATCAAAAAACTAAGTCAGACTTCTTTTACTTAAAAATAGATGACCTTGCTGTTAAAGGTAAAACAGTTGGTATTGGTATTTGGACAGTATTAGATAATAAACGTCCTGCATGGCGTACAGCACAACGTAAACATGAAGACATGTACGAAGCATATCTTGCACAAGACTTTGATAAAGCGATAGAATTATGTAATCTGTTACACGGACACTTTGATGGAAAAATGTCAGGCTACTACGATATGTGGATAGAACGCTGTAAGTTCCAAAAGACTCAGAACTTGCCTAAAGATTGGTCCGGTGTTTTTATAGCAACGACCAAATAACGATTGTTAGTAAGCAACCTGAAGATAGCCCAAGCCACCAACCAAGCATTATAAGTTTACCATCTTCTTTAGCTCTTCTACCAAGGTAAACTCTAGTTGCTTCGTTTTGACTTTCTAACCACAAATCCCATTTTGACTTAAACATCTTTGCCCTTCCTTATGTTTTTTACAGGTTTATAATCTTTATCAGTTATACTTTCAATTTGATCTAAATCTAGATCCAAGGATTTACCAGTAAGTTTTTCATACTGTTCCTTGAATTCTAATACCATTTGAATTTTTTGAGTGAGTCGAATCATGTCGTTATCTAACATGCGTATTCTGTCTATTAGTGCTATAAGAGTACTACTTGCTTCTCCTAGCACTGGCTTTATTTCTGTAGTAACCCATTTCCATACATAGAAAACAAAATAACCTAACCCCATTGCCGCTACTATCGGAAATCCGTATTGGTTAATTGCTTCTACTAATGAGCTGCTCATGATTCTATTTTAGAAGATTCATGCTTTAATAATAATGCGTTAACTTCGTCTATCTTTCTTAAAATACCGTGTTCATTAACAATAAACACATCACCTGGTTTATAAAGACATGTAGACTTAGCGTTACCGTTTACATCTTTACCCATTACTTCACCTTCCCAGTCGCCTTTGACAGCAAAACTGCCATCTGGAAAACTCTCTATATTATAATCTATCCAAAGCATTAGTCTCTCCTTGCATCTTCTTTACCTTCGTTGGCCGCAATCCTATCAATGTTAGGTTTTACGTTAAGAGCGTAACTTAGTAATGCATCTATTTTAACAAGGTCGTTATTCATAGTTTGAACTCTATTGTTCAACGCACTAATCATACCTTGCAATCCTCTTACACTACCAGTAACACTTTCTAAAATGAATCTTAAAGTAATAAACACAAATAGTCCAGATGCAAGCGCACCTGCGATTGGGAAACCGACTTCGCCTACTACTGATAAAAAATCCATATATGCCCTCTAGTTAATATTTAAGTTACTCGGAATTGGGTTCCTCGTCCTCTGGTAATTGATGTGAGCAACTACCGCATAGCCCTGTTTTACTTACATCCCCACAATGACAATCTTCCCCGCACACCAAACATTTGCGATTATCGCCTATTGGTTCTTTAGGTGTGTGAATATGTTCTGGTAAGACGTTCATGTAAGTATTTATGTCGAAAGTGGTTGACTTTTACTTCGCATGATGCTAATATATATAAGTCAGTGGAAAGCTGACATATAACTTAGGAGTAATTTATGAGCAAATTAGGCAATGCTGTACCTAGCGTTGATTTTAAATATCGAGTACGAACAGATGGAAATCCAATTACATTTGTAGATGAAACAAATGGTGATGCAAATCCGTTTGATTGGAAGACTGTAAATTCAAGTGAAATATTTGAAGGCAAGAAAGTTGTAGTGTTTTCACTACCTGGAGCATTTACTCCAACATGTAGTACATACCAAGTACCAGGGTTTGAAGGTATGTATGAACAATTTAAAGCACAAGGTGTTGACGACATTTATGTTATAAGTGTTAATGATACGTTTGTAATGCGTAAATGGATGATTGACCAAGGCGTCAAAAACATTAAGTTTATTCCAGACGGCACAGGCGAGTTCACTGAAAAAATGGGTATGCTTGTATGTAAAGATCACGTAGGCTTTGGTAACCGTTCATGGCGATATGCTATGGTAGTAGACAATGGCACAATCACAAACTTCTTTGAAGAGCCAGGTCTAAACCAAACAGGTGATGACGATGACCCATATGGTGAAACAACTCCTGAAGCTGTTTTAGAAGCGTTGAGCTAATGCAAATAGATTCTGTTTTTAATAACTTTATTGCTTACCAAGAGCTTAACATAAGCAACAAGGAAGATATTGTTGCATGGTGTAAAGATCGAGTAATTGACAATGACGGAATCTTTGTTGACCCAAGCGAAACTGTATTTAATGAGCTAGGCGGCGCAGTTACTAAGTGCCTTGATGAGTTACATACTCAGCTAGAGTTTAGTGACGAGTACGAACAGCGTATTAAACAGTTTTGGGTCAACAGTAGTTTTAATCAACCTATTGTAAGACCACACAGACATCCAGATGGATTCTTTTCTGCGGTGTATTGGCCTTTAGCAGATGAGGATGCTAGTCCGTTAGGATTTATTAGTCCTAACCAACAACTAGCACATGTTGTTAGGCCTGAGTATGTAAAGAACTTTAATAGTATGAATAGTGAACAACTGTTTATTCCACCTAAGACTGATTTGTTACTTGTATTCCCTTGTTGGATGTGGCATTTTGTAGCACACAAAGAAGGCAATTCTAATAATAGATTTAGTATTGCGTTTGATAGTGTGATTTGTAAAAAGGATTAAGCATGTCAACAATACATGAGTATTATGATTGGAATAACTTAATTGATCGCACTAGTCGCATGTCTATGTGTGATGATGTTAATGAGTTAATAACTAAAGGCAATTATTGGACTAACAGTCCTAAATACCAAACTAACGTTAATGTATTTGGATTACCAAACGAAAGATGGACTAATCTAAAGATGAGTTTTATTTGGAGTTGTTTTGCATTTATGAAACAAGAAAGACAAATAAAAAACATACAAAGTTGGAGTTATAGAACTAGTCTTAAAGACGCTGAAGATAGAGATACACTTTGGCATCATCACAATCACAACACTGAAACTACTACTGTGAGTGGAGTGTACTATATGCACTTACCAATAGCTGGAGAAGTAGTTGGTCCACAAACCGCAGGTACAGAGCTTGCACCAAACGGACCAGAAGGCGACGGAAAATACTTTACGCCTTGGAGAGAAGGACACTGGATGATTTATCCAGGAAAGATATGGCACAGACCTGGCATACTACATACTGAAGAAGACAGATATATTGTAGCAGCTGATATGGAATTTTAATGGTTGACAATCTCAACAAAACCAATTATAATAAATTATATTACGCGGCTGTAACTCAGCTGGATAGAGTACCTGGCTACGAACCAGGAAGTCAGGAGTTCGAATCTCTTCAGCCGCGCCAACTAAGTTTTTAGGAGAACTATTATGGCAACATCAGAAGAAAAAACAGAATTAGTAGAAACACTTAAAGGACCACGTTACTACAATATCACACTAAACGGATATGGTGGTGAAAGTGCGTACATGACTATTTCAAAAGAAGCACATGACTTTTGGAATGAACAGAGTGACGAACATGGCGATAGTGACTTGGTGCAATATATGGTACATGATGATGATGACGAACCAGACTTCGACGAAATTGAAAGTGTTCCGGAGTCAGCAATGTTCTTACATGACAAAGACGAAGACACCTACAAGCGTCCTTGGTATGAGTCGCACACAGAGTTTGAACACTCATATGGGGTCGAATGGGGTAGTGCATATATTACTGTAACAGAAGTTGATTCAATGGATTACAGTGCAAATCAGATTGAAGATGTTATCGAAGGTGAGAATCTTTCAGATATGTTGAGTAAACTTGAAGAAGAAAACAACTGGGAAATTGAACTAACCGAAATGGGTTGTGAAGACGAAGCACCAGAAGGTACAGACTATATTGCACAGTTTTATTCGAGCGAAAAAGGCACGTTCTTTGACGGCGTTATTGAAACTACTGGAAACTTTGATCCAAAGAAATTAAAAGTACACACAACAGAATATTTAAACGGTGAAGATACTGTTACAATGATTGAGTACGATGGAGTTGAAGTTGATAACGCAGGCGGTGATACTAACGGAAAAGGATATTCTGCACACGTTTGGTCGACCGTACAGAACGATCAATAAAATGAGATAGGAAAACAAAGTGTATGGAGAGCGTAGTAAATAGCTCTTCATTCATTTGTTGTGATGCTTTATCATATGATGTTGATCCAATGTCCTGATAGTAGCGTCTATTGATACCATGCTTACTACCGTATGAGGGAAATACTCCTGATACAAAAAGACACGTATCACCTAGCTCTTTTGCAGAACGGCTGTCTTTGAGTTTAAGGAATGTTTCACCGAACGAAGTGTTTGGCAAGAAATCAACTTTCTCGACATGATCTGCAAGTAGCATTACAACGTATGCTTCAACATGCTCTGGCAAGTTGTAGCCTGTGCTGTTTTGCGTATTTTGAACAACGCCACGGAAGACGTCCACATACTCGTCCTTCATATAAATATTTATCACAGGAGAACACATGCAAAAAACATATAAAGTAGAAGACGTTTTTGAAAAAATACCGGGAGATGACGAAAATGTAAACTTTAAAATTCCTCCCGAAATTGCAAAAGAATTAGATCTAAAACCTGGCGATCCAATGAAGATAGAAATTGGAGATCAAGGCACATTGCTTATTAAGAAAATTGATGTGGAAGAAGAACTAAAAGCCAAAAAAGAAGCTCTTTAATTCGCCAAAAACTCTTGACAACTGACTTGTTCTAGTGTATACTATATGTATAACTTAGAACAAAGGACATCCTATGAATATCACAATCACTGGTGCTAACGTTAGTCAGCGTAAATATATCCCGAGTGCAATCGAGTATTGTGTTAACAAGTTGATGCCAAGGATGACGAATATCGATATCTACGTAAAGCTCAAAGACATTAAAGACGGCGAAGCGATGGGATATTGTTTAGCTGATCCTGAGGGCGATGCAGAACGTAATGATCGTCCACGAGTATTTGAGTTAGAAATTCATAAGAAACTTCCACTACGAAAATTATTAGAAACTATTTGTCACGAGATGGTACACGTAAAGCAATATGCTCGTGGTGAACTATACGAAGGTTCAAGAGTAAGTAAGCATAGATGGCAAGGCAAGTGGATACAAGAAGATCCAGACTATTGGGACCAGCCTTGGGAAATTGAGGCAATGGGACGCGAAGCAGGCTTGTTTATCCGTTGGGTAGAAAGTCAAAACTTAGCAAATAAAAAATGGACGCAGATTGACTAATGATCAACCTTTATGCTTATACATATCCTTCAGCACAATCTAAATTTAATGGTTACGTCTTAACAAAAGTTGGAGACAGTATTCGTAACGTTGACGTTCGTATGAACGAACAAGGTGGCGCCGCGGAGTACGAAGAAAAAATTGTTGTAGGTAACTGGAACAATCTACAAGTAATTAAACGTGACTATCAACTACATAAAGTTTTAGCCAAAGACGGGTTACATCACACAGACGGAAAAGGAACTGAATGGTTTAAGATTCCTGCTTCAAACATTGAAGATGCTAACTTGTATATTGATAAACTTGTAGCAAGTTTTGAAGGCAAGAAAATACGTAATAAAGTTAAACTTCGTTACTTACAACAAAAAGCACTAGACGAAGCAATGCTTATTATTAACAAAATATATGATGGTCAAAACATTGCAACTATTATTGCTAACCTTTGCCCTCGCTTTGGTAAAACAATTTGGGGCCTAATGTTGTTTAATGAAATTAGCAGAACATACGGAAATCGTGTTATGCTACTTCCTGCATACTGGCTTAGTGTACATCCTAGTTTTATTAGTGAGCTAGATGCGTTTGACGACTTCTTAGATCTTGCATATGTTGATCCTAACAGTGAAGACGCACCATACGCATATCAACAAGCACTAGACAACGGCAATCGTGTTGTGTTGCCTGTAAGTCTAAATGGCGACATTGAAACATTTCGTAAAAAGCATCAGTGGATTGCTGATATTGATAACAGTGAAATTTTTAGTTTTGCAGACGAAGGCGACTTTGGCACACATGCTGACAATCAAGTTGAAAAGTTAGACTTCTTAATTGGTGGAGATACACACAACGGTGTATTAGTAAAAGTATTTGCAAGTGGTACAAATGTACAGCGTCTAGCAAAAGGCTCAGGTCGTGCAGACGGAGTTATTTACACAGCATACAGTCAATTAGAAAAGACAGAAAAGCATATCGTAAAACGCAAGTTCTATATGCTAGAAGTAGACAGCCTTAAGAAAGATGTTGAATCACTAGATGAAGTTGTACAACCAAGTTGGGTAAAGATTTGGGGAAAGCCTAATAGCAACAAAGCATTTATTACCAAACTCATGGCGGGGCAGCATGAGGAAGCTGGCACGGGTCAAAACGATGACGACGGAAAGAATGACCCACTTGACAATGATGCAATCCAGTTCTTCTCGGCCTCACTGTATAATC
>UPTG01003138.1_pt1 | contig 10731 bp, 10 predicted proteins | sample 2160121 | NCBI WGS metagenome assembly UPTG01 (sample SAMN06266255, study PRJEB28933) | marine metagenome | isolation source: Columbia River Estuary | place: USA:Columbia River Estuary, USA | collected 2014-07-27 | reverse complement strand
TGTTATCAGTCTCACGGCCGGGCATGACCGACCCCTTATCACAATCGCCTTCCTACCCAATGTGGAACCGCGGCAAAAACAGCATTAGCCTCGATTTCGATAATAAAACAGATAGCGAACAATTTGAGTCTCTTTGCGCTGGCGCTGATGTGCTAATTTGCAACTGGCGAGCAGCTGCGCTCGAAAAAAGAGGACTGGACTACAGCTCAATTTCCCAGCGGCATCCCCATCTCATTTTCTGCCACATCACAGGATTCGGCCGTAACGGACCGCTTGCTAATCTTCCCGGCTATGAGCATGTCGCCGCAGCACTCGCAGGCCGAATGAACACATTTGCGGGTATTGTCGATCGCAATGGTCCAGTATTTTCCGCTCTGCAGGTAGCGACTTACGCCTGCTCCCAGTTCGCGACCTCAGGTATTCTTGCCGCATTATTGCAAAAAGGTCAGACAGGATCGGGCACTCTGGTTGAGACCAGCCTATTGCAGGGACTGCTACCTTACGAACAGGGCCCGATGATCGGCCGTCAATTTGAATCACAGCTCGGTAATGTGTACGGCGCCGGCCCGGGTAATGAACCACCCATGCCAAGCCTCTATTATCATCCAGCGCAAGCCGGAGATGGGAAATGGGTACAGTTCGGCAATTTATTACCTCATCTTTTTGATAACTTTCTCATGGTGACAGATCTCATTGATGTTGTGGCCGACCCCGACTGGAACCCTGCTCAAATGATGTTGCCGCGGGAGAAACATGAAGCGTTTCGAGAGCGCATGCTCCTTCGAATTCAGGAGAAACCCGCCGCAGAGTGGATTAGCGATTGTATCGAAAACGGCGGTGTTGTCGCGACGGCGTATCAGACGACACAGGAAGCGCTGAAAGATCCGGATATCATTGCCAACGGACACGCGATCCGTGGACCTGACAACAGCACGCAATTAGGTCCTATCGCGAGACTCACAAAAACGCCTGCATCGTTACACAGACAAACCCCTGATGACGAAACACTCGCAGCAAGTTGGCGCGATCACCCGCGCGAGGCCCCAACGACATCCAGCGATGAGCGCCCCCTTGTGGGGATCAAAATCATTGAAATCGCTACGATTATTGCCGCACCTCTGGGCGCCTGCTTTCTGAGTGACATGGGTGCAGAAGTCATTAAAGTGGAACAAATCGGCGGCGATCCTTATCGAGGACTCGCAAAAGGTATTGGCTCTGCTCGTGTGAATGCAGGCAAGCAAAGCATCAGTCTTGATCTAAAATCTGAAGCTGGACGTGAAATTGTACTGCGGCTTGTTAAAGATGCCGATGTGCTTATCCACAACTACAGGCCCGGCGTGCCGGAAAGACTCGGGTTTGGTTATGAGCAGGTAGCTGCGCTTAATCCTCAAATGATCTATTTGCAGAGCAACGGCTATGGCCCCGATGGACCGGGCTCACAACGTCCGAGCACTCACCCGATTCCTGGTGCCGCCATGGGAGGCGTCATGTACCAAATGGGCGGCCGGGTGCCGGAAACACGCCAAGATGTCGATAATCTGAAGCTCTGGACTCGCCGCATCATGCGCGCAAATGAGGTTAACCCGGATCCTAATACCGCAATGGCGGTGCAGACTTCTGTCATGCTTGGACTGGTTGCGCGGCAACGCAATGGGTTGGGCCAAAGAATTCTGATGGATATGTTTGGCGCTAATGCCTGGGCAAATTTCGACGATTTTGTCGACTATCCAGGCAAGGCCGCACGACCCATGCTAGATGAACTCGGCTTTGGGTTGTCTCCAACTTACAGGCTGTACGCTTGTGCAGATGACCAATGGGTATTCCTTGCCCTCGTCCATGATCATGAAAAGTTACGCTTTAGCAAACTGCTTGAACAGAGCGGTGTTGCCGTACCTGCGCTCATCGAGCACACAGCGCAAACCGACGAACTTGAAGTTACCTCGTTTTTAGAGAGGCTCTTCCTTACCGATACCGCCGAGCACTGGCAGCAGAAATTTGTAGATCAAGGGATCGCTTGCGTCAGGTCAGATAACGCATCACCTGCGGATTTCTGGCTAAACAACGAACAGGTCAAAGAGACCGAAATTACCCAGCGCGTCACTCATCCACAATGGGGAGCGTACCTACGACACGGTGCGGGTGTCACATTTGGCAGCGCTCAACCAGCGCTGACACCACCACCCTATGCAGGACAGCACAACAAGGACATACTTCTCTCGCTGGGTTATTCAGAGGAGGATATTTTTCAGTTTGAGCATCATCGCGTTATCTGGAGGGAAGCTGAATAACTGCAACCTATCCAGCCGTTTTATTACGCCTAGCCTCTAGGTCGAGAAACTGCAAGCAAGATTAAACCCAATCCAAACAGTGCAAAGCCCGTAGGTGCGGGGAGCGGTACGGCTTGTCCGGATGAAATAGCACCGATAGCATCAATATCAGCTTCGCCGTAGGGGAATCCGCTTTGGTTACCTGGTGTATCTGTCAATCTCACGTAAGAATATAGCTCGCCGACGTTAACCCCGGCAATCGCATCGATATCAATGCCCGTTGGTTGGCCTAAAACGAAACCAAGATCAATCCAGTTCACATTGTTTGTCGAGATCTCAACCTGAAACGATTCTACTGCTGAACCAATTTCAAAAACCCACAGATCCCCTGCGCTATCACCGGAGGTCGTAAGCGAGTTATCGGTAAAAGCTACCGTCAGTGAACCACCTTTTCCCAATGAAACTGCACCCTCCTGAACACTATCATTATAATCAGGCATGCCCAGCGCCTCTGCGGGTCCCATGTAGGTACCTCCGACATCACTACCTGGCATATAACTCACAACAAGGTCGGCGAAACTGATTGCCCCCTGCGGGAATTCAATTCCTCCGATTGGTGTCGCGCTAGCGTGGACCGCGACAAGTAATGAAGTTGATGCGACAATTGTACGAACGAGACTAATCATGATCTTACCTGATGTTATCTTGGTTTAAGTTTGAGCAAAAACAATGCAACACTCATACCAACAATGTGATTTCAATTGTTCAGGAAGATAGAAATACATCTCAGATGCGATGTAAGATCAGTCGAGAAAAACGAGGAGCTAAATGCCAAATCTTCGAATCGGCGTAAGTTACGACTTTCGCAATCCGCCAGACTCAGGCGTCAGCGACGCATCTCTTTACGCCGAGATCTTGGAACAGGTGCAATGGCTGGATCAAATCGGCGCTGACTTGGTATGGTTTACCGAGCATCATTTCGTCGAAGACGGGTACCTGCCAAGCTGGGTCCCGGTCGCCGGTGCAATGGCATCGGTAACAAACCATGTGTGCTTCGGCACTGACATTTGTCTGATGCCCTTCAACCACCCTGTTCGGCTAGCCGAGGACCTAGCTGTGCTCGACAACATTAGCAATGGCCGGGTCGAGCTGGGATTAGGGATGGGATATGCGCCCCACGAGTTTCGGGGTTTTGGATTTCCAGCCTCGAGACGTGTGTCATTGATGAATGAGGGGATTGAAGTTTTACAACATTGCTTCACTGGAGAAAAATTTAGTTATACAGGCAAACGATACCAGTTTGAAGATATCAAAATAACACCGGGTTATGTTCAACCCGGCGGTCCACCGCTTTGGATTGCGGCCATGTCTGAAGCAGGTGCGCACCGAGCAGCACACTACGATACAAACTTCTTACCGCAGGGGTTACGCAAAAGATCATTCGACCCATGGGTTGACTCACTAAAGAAAAGTGGGCGCAGGACCACTGACAAGCGTGTAGGTATTATCCGAAGCATTCTTGTTACGGATGACAAATCTGCAGATTGGCCAGTTGTGCGCGCAGCGGAAAAATACCGAATGGAATTGTATAACCGCTTTTTCAAGGAAAGTGGTGAAGGATTTGGAGAAAGCGGAGAACCTGTGCCCCAGACTTGGATTGTCGGTGATGTGGACCATTGTGTCGATGAACTCAAGGCATTTATTCAGGAATTTGGCATCACCGATATTGTTACCATGGCCGTACCGCCCGGTCTCAGGGCAGACCAGATGGGAGACAGTCTCGAACGGCTTTTTACTCAAGTTGTACCGCGACTCAAGGCTGAGCTGGCATGAAAGATGCCCAGGTCAGTTCAGATGATGGATGCTTACACAAAGTTAGTTTCACCAAAACGATCTAGCCAGTTATGATTCATCTCAATCAACCAAAGCCCGAGCCACGATGAATATCGATCTGGACACCGGACGCCTGATCGTTTTCCTTTCAGGTTTTTTCATTTTTTTGACAGTTGAACAGTTGTTCTCGGTCAGAGCAGGCACACTGCCGCTGTACCGCAGAGCCACACTTCATGCAGGCATCGCTATCGTGAATACGGTTTGCGTCAGACTGCTTGTCTATGTACCTCTGCTTATGTGGATCGTCTATGTCGAACAAATGGGCTGGGGAGTAGCACGATGGCTTGGGCTAGTTGGCTGGCAGGAGTTCATTCTCTCGGTCATTGTCCTTGACGCGTTCGATTACTTTTGGCATCGCGCAAACCACCGGATACCGTTTCTCTGGCGATTTCACAAAGCTCACCACTCCGATAATGATCTTGATGTGTTTACTGCGCTTCGCTTTCACCCCGGTGAACTACTCATTTCCTCGCTGGCAAAAGCAATCTGGATTGTCATCTGGGGACCTTCTGCCTTCGCATGGTTTTTGTTTGAAATCAGCGTGAGTATTTGCGCCCAATTTCACCATAGCAATATCGACATGCCAGAAAGCATTGAGCAACAGCTTTCAAAAATCATTGTCACTCCACGCTTCCACGCACTGCATCATCTCGTCGAAAGGGAGTATGGCGACCGGAATTACTCCACCATATTCAGCGTCTGGGATCGATTTTTTGGCACCAAAGCGATACACCTCAGCGCAACCGAGTTACAGGGTCGAGCAATTGGACTGCCGGAGGGGCGTGATGTGGTGTTGTCTGCTTCGGAATTGTTGCTAGAACCCATTAAAAGGCGTAACTTACTCCTACCCAAACCGGAGGAATCATGAAGAAATTAGCCCTAATCCTAATCTTTATACCATGGATGGCAATCGCAGCGGAGCACGCTGGAGATGCTGCCAAGCCCAAAGAACACGCTGGTGACAAAGCAATGTCAAAAGAACATGCGGGTGACAAGGCAATGTCGAAAGAACATGCGGGTGACAAGGCAAAGTCAAAAGAGCACGCTGGCGACAAGGCAAAGTCAAAAGAACACGCAGGTGACAAGGCAATGTCGAAAGAACACGCAGGTAAAGCTGCAAAGAATAAAAAGTAGTCGCACTCAGGAACTATCCCTGTGATCTCTCGACCTTGTAACCTCAGTTGCTGGCAACTGGGGTTTACCCTATTCATGATCAGCGCATTCATCTCAAATGTTGATGCCGATTCAATCGAACTGAATAGTTCACCTACCCAGTATTACGTGGAAGACATCAAGGCCGCCATGAATGAACACGTGGCTGCCGTTGTCGACGATTCAGACATCTTTCATATCCGGGACGATGTCACCAACGAAGATCTCACCCTGAAATTCATTCAGGTACATGATCCGGTCCGCGAGATTGATGGTGAAATTTACTTCGCTTGTACTGACTTCCACGCCGTCGGCGATTCAAAAAAAATCTATGATGTTGATTTTTGGCTCCGTGAAACGGAAGGGGAACTGAAAGTTTTTCGCACCAAAATTCACAAAGAACCTCGAAAATCAATTCTTTATGGCTGGTATAAACATCCCAGATACACATTTGTGAACGATAAAATCGAATACCTTTATTCAGAATAATTATCACTCCTGTAACGATGGATATCGCTGGGCCTGCCTGTCACACTAGCGGCCGAACTTTTCAATCAATTTGATTACGGGACGCCTCTATGAGTGTTTCAGTTGGTATCAATGGTTTCGGCCGGATGGGCAGGTTAGTCACGCGCGCAGCCTGGGAGAGCAAGCATTTAAATTTTTGCCATGTCAACGATCATGCCTGCGATGGAACAACATCAGCGCATCTCCTGAAGTTTGATTCCATTCATGGTACCTGGCCCATTGCCTGTGAAGGCAGCGCCAGCAAAATGCAAATTGCGGATACGACGATTAGCCACAGCAGCGACAGTGTCATCGCAAAGACCAATTGGCAAAACTGCGACATCGTGATTGAGGCGACGGGTAAACATCACAAACATCCCGACCAACTTCAACAATATTTTGATCAGGGCGTTAAAAAGGTGCTCGTAGCGGCACCCACCGAAGGCGCATTAAATATCGTCTACGGCATCAACCACCAAGACTACGATTCAATAAAAAACAATCTTGTTACCGCCGCTTCATGCACCACCAATTGCCTCGCACCAATTATTAAAGTAATGCACGAACAAATTGGTATCAAACATGGCTCGATGACCACTATCCACGATCTCACCAATACCCAGCGCATCGTCGACACGGCTCACCCGGACTTGCGCAGGGCGCGTGCCGCAGGTCATTCCCTCATACCCACAACGACTGGCTCCGCCAAAGCCATCACAAAAATATTTCCCGAGCTTGAGGGCAAGTTGAACGGACATGCCGTCCGCGTGCCGTTGCTCAATGCCTCGCTAACAGACTTTGTCTTCGAGGCAGAGCGCCCTGTCACCGTTGAAGAAGTTAATCGTTACTTTCACGCTGCAGCCTCAAATGAACTCGCTGGTATTCTGGGTTACGAAGAAAGACCTCTGGTTTCGGTTGACTATGTCAATGACTCGAGATCAACCATTATCGATGCTCTTTCGACGATGGTTGTGAATGAGACTCAGGTGAAAATCTTCGCCTGGTATGACAATGAGTGGGGTTATGTATGCCGCATGGCGGACATCCTCGAGATGCTGGCTAAAGATCTGTAGCTGCCATGACAACTGAACTGCGTCACTACGCCATTGTTACCAGCGGCTATTGGGCATTTACCGTCACTGACGGCGCCATTCGAATGTTGGTTGTACTCTACTTTCATCTGTTGGGTTATTCGCCACTCGAAGTGGCCATGTTGTTCCTGTTTTATGAGTTCTTTGGGATAGTCACGAACCTTGTTGGAGGCTGGCTGGGTGCCCGTATTGGTCTCAACAACACAATGCATATAGGCATGGGCTTGCAGGTCGTTGCACTTCTTATGCTGACTATTTCCGAGGTTTGGCTTTCCGTACCCTATGTTATGGCGGCGCAGGCACTGTCCGGTATCGCAAAAGACTTGAACAAGATGTCGGCCAAAGCCAGCGTCAAACTGTTAGCAAATAGCGGTGATGGTTCCCGGTTATTCAAAATGGTTTCCGCGCTCACCGGTTCAAAAAATGCGCTCAAAGGTGCCGGATTTTTTGTTGGCGCGGGATTACTCGAGTGGTTGGGGTTTCGCGGCGCGCTGCTTTGTCTTGCCGGTTTATTATCTGTGGTACTCACCGCCACAATGATTAGCTTACCCGCCGGGGTTGGCAAGATGAGTAACAAACCAAAGTTCAGCCAGGTATTTTCAAGCATGCCAGCGATTAATTGGCTCGCTGCAGCACGATTCTTCCTGTTTGCATCACGGGATGTCTGGTTCGTCGTTGCATTACCCGTTTTCCTGTACGCTGAGCTGGGCTTCTCATTCACGGCTGTCGGCAGCGTTATCGCCATCTGGATCATTGGCTATGGTGCAACTCAGTCTCTTTCTCCACAACTTCTCGGTTATAGCAGCGCCCAGTCAAGCCCAACGGGATTGGCTGCCTTCTTTTGGGTCACGTGCCTCACAGGCATGCCGGCACTCATTGCGATTGGTCTTGGTCTCGATTGGCAAAAAGAGACCGTACTTCTCGGCGGGCTGTTTCTCTTCGGCGTGATTTTTGCCATTAATTCAGCGATTCACTCTTACCTGATTCTGGCCTATTCAGATCATGACCGGGTTTCAATGGACGTTGGCTTTTACTACATGTCCAATGCTGCCGGGCGATTGCTTGGTACTATACTCTCCGGCTTCATGTATCAGTCGCAAGGCATCACAGGCTGCCTCTGGATATCCTCCGGGTTATTGGTTGTAGCGATGGCGATTTCATTCTTTTTACCTCGCGCCCAAGGGCAACAGGTCCCGAGTGAGTGACAGAGACGGCAAAAAGTCGATAGACCAACATCCGTCGGCATCAGCAATGACGTAGTGATCGACTGTCGATATGATAGTGCGTCATTTTTAATACACAATGAGACAACACGACCAGTGCAAAACCGCACAACCCGTTTTCATTTACAAACCTGAATATAAAACTAATTAATGAGGCAACAATATGGCTGGAAGATTGGAAAACAAAGTAGCTGTCATTACAGGCGGAACAAGTGGTATTGGGGAGGTCACTGCTGAGCTATTTGTAGCGGAGGGTGCACAGGTGGTGATATGCGGCAGATCAGAAGAAAAAGGCAGCGCGATCGCCGAGCGCCTTGGCAGTGCCTGTCAATTTGTCGTAGCGAACATCATGAATGAATCAGACATTAAACAGACAATCGACTTTGCCGTGTCTGAGTTTGGTGGCATAGACGTGCTTTTTAACAATGCCGGTGGACCCACCGCTGGGGATATCACCAACGTCGATGAAGACACCATTCATTACGCGATGCAATTGTTATTTAGTAGTGCAGTACTCGGCATTAAACATGTTGTGCCCCATCTGCAGGCACGAGGCGGTGGCAGCATTATTAATAATTCAAGTATCGCCGCCATTCGCGACAATCAGGGCGCCCTACTTTACTCTGCAGCTAAAGCGGCCCTGACGCACTACTCCAGACTCGCTGGCGTTCGTCTCGGTGGCGACGGGATACGCGTGAACTGTATCTCTCCCGGTGCTATCGCGACACCCATTTTCTATGGCGGTTCGGCTCGGGCCAACACGCTAAGTGATGAACAAAATGCAGCAAAAATGCAAAAGCTCGAGGGAAACCTTGCCAGAGCCACGCCGATGCAAAAATCAGGTTTGCCGAGAGACATCGCCGAGGGCGCGCTCTACCTTGCCAGCGACGAGGGACGGTTTGTGAACAGTCACGATCTGGTCATCGATGGCGGCAGGACATCGATGTTTCATGAGGCTTAATAACCATTAGACCTGTTCACGGCGGAGAGGTAATTGCTAGATTGCCTCTCCGCCAAGTGCTTTATAGTCGCCTGCGGGTAAATCTAACTAAACCCAGCATTCCCGCACAAAACATGAGCAGCGTACCCGGCTCCGGAACTGCGAACGTAGCACTACCGTTGAATGCTAGCTCCCGGATCTCAATTTGTAACGATGAACTCAACACATTAAATTCGACTGTTTTGACGCCAACAAAAGTCTGTCCAAAATTATATACTTGCGCTTCAAACTGCGACACTGCGTTCAATTCAGCTGTGGTACCCAAACTAAACCCTTCTGAATCAATAAAATTAAGTGAGAAAGTGCGCACACCCTCGTCATCTAAATTAATGTCATTCCACAACGAGAAACTCGTTAAATCATAGGGCTGATCAAGTGACAAGGTAATCAATCCAGAGGTATCAGCAAATCCGCTCGCATACCCATTATAAGGTGGGCTATCACCGATAACGCCATCGTTTAGTTTATCGATAGTCAGGTGAGGGAACATTGCAAACTGTCCCAGGGTCGTGCTGGCCGTGATAGCGGTTGTTTCTATTAATGTCGCACGGCTACTGGTGGTGTAAAACATTCCTAGCACGATCAGAACGGTCAATAACATTGCGTTTCGCATGATTTGTTCCTGTTGTTTACGTTGCAAATTGCGAAGCAATTTCTAAGCCAACAGCGCAGTTGCCGAATTTTAGTCATAATTTTCATGCAGTTGCAGCGATCGAGAAACATTTGGAAATGACTAACCTGCCAAACTGTAAAAATAATCGACATTTAAAGGACACATAAGCGTCAGCCTGGTTAGCTATTTTGATGACGCGCCTGGTTGCAAATTTTTCAATCAAACAGCATAATTCAAACAAACGTTTGATTGATACACTGATGCCAACTCCAGAATCGTCCAATGCAGCCTCCGCCGGCACGCGGGAGAAAATCCTTGATGCAGCGGAGCAGTTACTCATTGAGAAAGGTTGTGGTGGCACTTCTCTCAGGGCAATCGCTTCCAACGCCAACGTAAACCTGGCTGCAACCAATTATCACTTTGGCGGCAAAGAAGGTTTATTCGCTGCCGTGATCCATAGGTGCGCCAGACCCATCAATGAACAGCGCCTGGCATCGCTGGATATGCTTGAAGCGCAACAAAGTCATATTTCGACCCGGGAAATACTGAAAGCACTTCTCGATCCTTTAGCGAGCAACAACTTGCCAGAACGTTTGCCTGCGGTAATGAATCGAGTGACCAGCGAACCTGATGAGAATCTTAGAGCGATTGTTCAAGCGGAATTCAGCGAGGTCTCATCTCGTTTTATCGCTGCTTTAACACGCGCCATACCCCAAGTGGAAGAGGAAGAAATCTCTCTTCGCTTTTATTTTGTCATCGGTAGCATGTTGCATCTGGTCGGGCTGTTTGGCCCATTAACCACCGCAGAGGATGACAATACAAGATCACAGAAAATCCACGCGTTAGTTAATTTCGGCGTTGCTGGTTTAGAAACGGAATCCCTAACCAATATACACAGTCAAGGAACATCAGAGTGAAGCGAGTTGTTTTACCCCTAATCATCATCATCGCAGGGTTCGGTCTGGCCGTGGCCCTAATCGCAACC
>UPTG01003137.1_pt1 | contig 10734 bp, 8 predicted proteins | sample 2160121 | NCBI WGS metagenome assembly UPTG01 (sample SAMN06266255, study PRJEB28933) | marine metagenome | isolation source: Columbia River Estuary | place: USA:Columbia River Estuary, USA | collected 2014-07-27 | reverse complement strand
CTTTCCATCAACTTTTGAGATGTATCCCATGACAGAGAATACGCCACTAAAGAAGGCTGCCTGAACACGCTGTTGGTTCCCTGGGCCAAAGTTATTAGAGAAACCAGAGCTAGATCTTCTTTTTGAAAAATTCCCTGCAAAGGCTACCCCTAGCATAGCTCCCAAAGGGCCTCCAATCATGAAGCCTACTGCACCGCCAATAACTGTTGACCACCAACTCATATTAAATTTCTCATTTAAAAAATAATCATTATATCTTTATTAAATAGGATCATAGTTTTACTATTCAAGAGGGAGGGTGCATTTATTTAGCACTTACATCAAAAATGATTAACCTTTCAAAGACTGAATCATTTGGAGCAGGGGGCAAAGGAGAGGCCTTTAAAACTGCCTCTATTGCTGTATTAGAAAGTGACTGTTCTTGATCTCTAGATAAAGTTTGAGACTCATTGGAGCAACCCAAGGACTCAACAGATATAACGGTGCCATCTCTCTCCTGCTCAACATATAAACTGCAGTTCCAGTTGCCGTTTAGGTCTATAAAACCAATATTGCTTTCTACCAAAAGGGCAATATAATTTAGCCATCCTGTCTGCAGAGTATTCAGCTGTTCATCAACCATTAAGGAGGTTTTTTGTTCCAATGATTGTTGCTCGTCGGTTTGAATGACTTTTTCAGAGAGCTCTTTTTTCAGATCAGCTTCGAATTGATCTATCTCATTCTCAATAGCTTCATCCTGCGCAAGTTTTTCAATGCTTACTGTTTTTTTGATATAACCTGGCAGATAGGCTTTAGCTTTATTGGGCTTTAATAGTTCAAATGAAAAATCACCATGGTTAATAAGAATCATTCCATTTGTCCTTCGAGACATTGAGCTCGCTAAATAAACATCCAAATCCCCATCTTCATCAATATCTCTGAATTTAATCATTTCAATAAAATCATTCCATTCGTTACCTTCATGCGTGGGTATGTAACTATCAGGCGCCTCAACAAGAGGGAATATGCCGTGATCTTTAAACTGTTTATCACCCAGGTTTTCTATAATCTGCAGAGCTGTTCCAACATATAAAACACCTGATCTGCTATAGACTATATCAAGATCGCCGTCGTTATCTAAATCGGCTGCTGAAACTTCAGGGATCGTGCCCCATTTCTTTTTATGCTGAGGCAATGAAGTCTTTTTATTTTTTGGAAAATAGCCCTTTCCATCATTCCATACTATGCCGGTAAAGTTAATGCTGTCCTCAAATTCATGAGCTCCAAGCAAGACATCCAAATAACCATCACCGTCGATGTCTGCAAGCTCTAAGGCAAAAGAGAAGATGCCACCACATTTACGCTTATTTAGAAACCCAGTTCCATCATTAACAAGGCACCACAGCGATGTACCAGCCCTCCAATCAGAATTAGTGATAACGACATCCATATCACCGTCTCTATCAATATCTCCTGTTGCTGCGCCGTGATCAAAGACTTTAAAGTTAGAATGACTCAAATGGGTTTCAGATGATTCGATCCAAGTTCCATCTGGATGGCTTAAGAAGTAACTATCCCTGATGCCATTATGAGTACCAATACCATGATCAGCAATGTAAAAATCTAGTACTTCATCATTGTTGTAGTCTGCAACAAGAAGTTGCCTACCAAGTGACATGCCACTCACCTTTCGATTATCAATAACTAGTTCGGGTGAGTATGTAAGTTCATTGTTATTGTCACCTAAAAATAGAGCAGGGGGTGGCATTTCACCCTTGCATTCACCTCCCCCACAAATTCCACCTGTATCCTCACCAATCATATCAATATTATTTGGGTTCATGGTTCCTATAAAAAGGACATCACTAAAACCATCTTTATTAAAGTCAGCCATCTGCCACATTCGGCCAAAGTAATACATTTGGCCAGTAGGGTGGGGCTTTTGAGGTGGCTTAAAGAAGTCTAAAAGAGGATCATTTTCAATGCTTAATCCAGATTTAGCTGTCTTCTGTTTACAAAAGTATTCGTAGTATGTGCCATCAGCTGAAACTGTTCTTGAGGGGTCACTCCCATCAGGGCAGGTTGCTGCAAAACTTTGATTTGAAAGATACAAAAGAATTACTATTAAATAGTATCTCACAAGGAAAAAATTGAATTAATTGTAGAAGGATTCGTAATACTTTTCTCTATCACTCTTTAGCATACCAGCAGTTTCATTCATAAATTTATTTCTATCCTCTCGCGTTTTTAATACCCAAATACAAACCGTATCCTTGCTGTGATAAATGGCCTTTAATTCATCATCGATATCGCAAATTTCTTGTGGAATTTCAGTTTTAATACAATACATCAAACTAATGTTTTAATTTTGAACTTAAGTATACACAAAAGTGTAAATTATTAATTTATGGATGTTTGATTAAAGATCTCTTAAAAAGACATTCTAGTACTAAACTCAACGGTATTGTTGTATCCTGAGTTTGATGATTTTGCAACCTCTAAACCGGCATTGAGCGTCCAATCATCAGTCAGACTCTTGTCATAATTTAGACCAAACTGCCTACTGGAGGAATCACCTCCGATGATTGAAACACTATATTCAGTGTTTTGATTTGGTTGAAAAGACGCACCAAGATTGATTGAGTTTTCATAACTTGAGTTTTCTTCTTGATTTCTTTCAAAGTCTGCTGAGAGTATCCATCCTCCATCAACTAAGACATCGGTTCCAAAGCCTATTCGAAAGTTATCAGTTTCTTCTCTGTCTATCCTGAAGGTGTAATCAGTATTTGGATAGACAACATAGGAGAGGACTGCATCTGAAGCATTTACAATATCTTTTCCATACTCAATTCGAGCGTTTGGCATAAATGTTGCCTTTTGAGTCTGTATCTCATCATCAATGAGGAGTCCGATGGAGGCTCTCGCTGTTTTAATTTTCTGCTCATTATAGTTTATGGATGCCACCTTTCCAGAGTCAGAGTAGCTCTTTAATTTTGTATAACCTGCATCGATACGACCGTAAGGTGATAGAGTGATATCATTATTAAATTCAGCGCCATAGAGAACCGAACTAAATATCTGCTCTCCTTTTCTTTTTCCTGTCAGGGTTCCTGATTCATGTATTCTGGTCAAATCAGTACTTAGTTTGCCAACCCCGAAGGTGCCGTCGATATAGGTTTTTTCACTGAAGGGAAAGGTTCCGTATAACGATAGACTAAGGCTATCCGTATCTAGTTTACTTCCAGATGATCCAATATCACTCTCGTCATCCTCCATTCTGATTGCTACGCCATATATTTGATTTGTATCGACAATCTTATCGATACCGAGCGTTATTCCATTACTTTTAATTTTTTTGATGGAAGAAAACGTATTTTCATCGGTCTCGCCAATAGTGACGCTTCCTTCACTCCAAATTGCCCAGTCATTTCCGAACAAGTCGGATGTCTGATTCACTAGGCTAGAGAGATTAAGTGCATGCGACATTTCTGTGACAGATGAATTCACAAACCTCAGCTTGACGCCTTGATTTGATAGGTTATTTTGATCGTTGTGTCTTCTCAGAAATTCCATACGCCTTAGGACAGGTTTTGTTGAATGCACAATCATTCTCTTTGCACTTTCTATCTGAGCCTCTATGAGACCAATAACATCCTTCTCATTGAGAGGGTTTGATAGCGAGGTTTTGAGATATTCAGCTGTAAAAGTCTTGATTGTTTGTGGAACTAGATTATCCGAGTAGTCTTCAAAAGTATTCCCAGGAACTTCTGCATAGACTATTTGCTGACTTGAAAAGTTACTGGTTGGATTGATTGTAATAATAGTTTTAGCTGCATTAATGGTTGCAGAGAAAGGAATATCTGCACCATTAGCACCAGTATCTTTGAGAGTTATCAAGCTACCAACGTTAGTGTTATCTGCCTCGTTGTCATTAACAAGCCTTATCTTTTCACTAAACGTGAATGTAATGTCTGAATCGGTGGCAATGGAGGCCGTAATAACCGCTTCAATTTCAACGGTTGGCGGCAACGAGTCACCCGTTGTGAAGGTCGCCGAATCCGCTGTTATAGCATTATTATAGGAGTCTTCAACAGTTGCACCAATCGCTACATAAACAATCTGATTGCTAGATAAATCACTCACTAAGTCAACCGTAATGACCTTATTATCTGAATCTATTGTGGCATCAAAAGCAATGTCATTGCCATTTGCATCTGTCTCTTTTAAGGTGATTAAGCTATCAACATTGGTATTATTTAAGGCTGAATCGTTGATTAATCTTATTTCCTCATTAAAGGTCAAGGTAATGTCTGCATCTTCAGCGACCATGGTTGAAGAATTCGCTGGACTAAAGGTTAAGACCGGAGCTGTGGAGTCGACAACGCAAAATGTACCAGAAGTGGCACTCATCGTGTTATTTGATGAGTCCTCTACGGATTCAATAGCTACATTAACGACCTCGCCACTAACAAAGTCGCTATCGGGGTTGATAGTGATGATCTTTTTATCTGAATCTATGGTTGCAGTAAAGGCGACTGGAGAGCTGTCAGATGTATACTCAAGAGTAATTAAGTTTCCAACGTTTGAGTCAGTAATGGCTGAGTCATCAGGGTTTCTAACAGCCTCATTAAAGGTCAGTGAGACGTTGGAGGATATTGGTACACAGTTTGACGCATCAGGAGGCACAAAAGCAACCGTTGGTGCCGTGGAGTCTGCCGCTGTAAAGGTTATTGAGCTTGCACTTATCGCGTTGTCTGAAGCATCCTCTACCGTTGCTCCAATAGCTACATAGATAACCTGTTCGCTTGAAAAATCACTACTTGGTGCAATTGTTATGAGCTGTTTAGAATTATCAATCACAGCATCAAAGGCGATATCAGATCCACTTGAATTGGTCGTCTTAAGAGTAATCAGAGTATCGACATTTGAGTCTGTTAGTGCTGAGTCATCAGTATTTCTAATCACTTCATCAAAGGCGATAGTAATGTCTGAGTTGACTGCTATACCTGTTGCAGAGTCTGCTGGTGTAAAGTCTAGATTTGGAGCGGTTGAGTCTGCTGCCACAAATGTTATAGAGCTTGCAGTAATAGCATTATTAGAGTCATCTTCTAGGGTTGCCCCTATAGCCACATAAACTGTTTGTTCACTCGAAAGGCTACTATCAGGATTAATAGTAATTATTTTTTTGTTAGAGTCTATGGTTGCATTGAAATCTATATCAGTTCCGTTTTCATCGGTATCCTTTAAACTGATTAGGCTATCAACGTTGGTACTAGTTAATGTGGAGTCGTCGATATTTCGAATAGCTTCATTAAAAGTTATTGTTATATTATCAGTGACTGGTACTGGATTTTCTAAATCAATTGGATCAAAAGCAAGTGTTGGTGAAATCGAATCTATTGCAGTAAAAGATATTGAACTGGCAGTAATTACGTTGTCATATAAATCCTCAACTGTTGCTCCAATCGCAATGTAAATAACCTGTTCACTGGAAAAATCACTACTCGGGTTTATTGTTATGACACTCTTAGCGCTATCTATTGAGGCGTTAAATGCAATATCATTGCCACTCGAGTTAGTTGCTTTAAGAGTAACTAGGCTACCTACATTCGAGTTAGTGATTTCACTATTATCAGTATTCCTTATAGCCTCACTAAAGGTTAGTGTTATGTTTGAGTCTTTGGCAATACTGGTTGCTAAATCTGCTGGACTAAAAGTGATCGTTGGTGCAGTTGTGTCACTTACCCCAATTTCCCGAGCAGTAAAGGTTCCTGAGGAAGCACTAATAGCGTTATTTGCATCATCTTCAACTGTGGTTCCGATAGCTATATAAATGACCTGTTCACTGGAAAAATCACTATCTGGATTAATAGTAATAATCTTTTTATCTGAGTCAATGGTCGCATCAAAAGCGATATTTGAGCCACTCGAATTGGTGGTTTTAAGAGTAATTAAATTATCAATATTAGAGTCAGTTAGTATTGAGTTATCAGTATTTCGTATCGCCTCAGTAAAAGTGATAGTTATGTTTGAGTCAATAGCAACATTTGTGGATGAATTAACAGGGCTAAGGGTTAAGGTTGGAGTAATTGAGTCTATCGCTGTAAAGGTTATAGAGCTGGCAGTATTAGCATTTCCAGAGCTGTCTTCAACCGTTGCACCTATGGCTACATAGATGACCTGTTCACTTGAAAAATCGCTCGTCGGATTGATGGTGATGACCTCTTTGTCTGAATCAATGGTCGCATCAAAGGCGATATCAGAACCACTCGAGTTAGTTGCTTTAAGAGTAATCAAACTGTCAATATTGGAATCAGTAAGTGCTGAGTCGTCAATGTTTCTGACTGCCTCATTGAATGTGAGCGTTACATTTGAGTCTACAGCAACACCAGTAGCTGAGTTTGCTGGACTCCAGGTTATTGTTGGGCCCGCAGTGTCTGCTGATGTAAAGGTAGCTGAAGCTGCACTCAATGCAGTTCCACATGAATTTTCTACAGTGTTTCCGATAGCAACATAGACCGCCTGTAGGCTTGAAAAATCACTATCTGGATTAATAGTAATAATCTTTTTATCTGAGTCAATGGTCGCATCAAAGGCGATATCTGAGCCACTCGAGTTAGTTGTTTTAAGAGTAATTAAGCTGTCAACATTAGAATCTGTGAGTGCGGAGTCATTAGTGTTTCTTATAGCTGTATTAAAAGTGAGTGTTAGATTTGAACCTACTAAAACCCCGGTCGCTGAGTTTGCTGGACTAAATGCGACAGTAGGTGAAAGGGTGGTTGCTATAGATCCACTCCCGGTTGTTGTATTGCCACTCACAGTCATCGCTAAGCAATTGGTATACCAAGTGCCTGATGAGGTAATTTCAAAATTATTATCAATCGCTATAGCGTTAGTGGACTGAGCTGCAGAGGTTCCACCAAGTGTAACATCATAAAAGTCATTGGAGTCCCCAGTACCACCAGTAACGATATTCGACGTACCGTCAAACGTTACTTTTCCTGTGCCAGAGATGAAACTATCACTATTTGTCCAGTTTCCAGCGACATTGATATCATTATTTCCAGTATTTAGGGTTCCATCGCTAATCATAAGTGATCCATTCACATCAAGATCGGCATCAAGTGTCATTGTTCCAGTAGAGTTTAGTGCAAGATTAAAGTATGTATTTCCATAGGCAAGTCCAGTTGCTGTGCCATCATAGGTAATAGTTCCTGAGTCTGTATCTTTAGTTGAAATTGAAACAGTTTCGCTGCCAGACAGCTGCAGATTGCCATTATTAACAAGGGTAGAAGCAGTTAAATTTTTACCATTGATGTCAAGTGTCGCGCCTGAGTCAATCGTAAGCGTCCCTGAAATGCCAGTATTTTTTGCAAGAGAAACGTCAGAATTGGAAATCTGGAGATGTTTAAATTTTCGGGTGTTATTTGTTAGCCAAGATATAGTTTGTGCAGATGATCCATTAAAGATAACTTTTCCTGTCCCAGCATCAAAGTTTTTCCAAGAATTTAGAGTCCAATCTCCACCAACAGAAATATTGTTACTTTGAGCTCTGATGCTTCCAACTCCAATGATTGTTAGATCATTCTCAACTTCTATATCATTCGTTGACAATGTGGCATGTTTATTTCCAGATTTATATAAATTATAAAAATTTCGACCTGTTCCTGGGCCAGCATCAATTCTTATTGCGGCACCAGGAGTCCCCCTCCATCTTGTAGACATGGTAACTGTTCCATTATTATGGTTAAAAACTCCTCCTCCATATAGATTAAAGCCTCCTCTAAGAATAAATCGATTGCTACCACCACTGGGTGCGGTCAAAGTACCACCATTAATAGACAAGTTATGACCTAATTTTATTCTGCTTCCGTCACCACTTGCTGTAACTGCACCTCCAGAATTGATATAGAGCCACCCCCAAGTTTGAAAAAATGAACCAGCGGTAACCAAGACATTACCATCATTAATCATCGGGCCTTGTGAAGATGCTAAGTGATATCCATTTAAGTTGATATTTCCCGAGTACCCGTTTAGTAGTTTGAGTTTGTTAATTTTGTTGATATTATTTCGCAGCTTAGCATCAACAGTGCTGGCGCTTGTGAAAATAGCAATAAGATTATTGGCAGTAGGTGCAGAGGCGCCTCCATTACCATATTGAGTTGTAGACCAGTTTGCATTATCGTCCCAATATTTGTCGGTTCCGTCGTCAATAGCCACCCACCATCTGTTTTGAGCAGCTAAAGAATGAGCACTAAAAATGAATAGGCACAGAGCAAAAATAGCCTTTAAGTGACTTTTATTAAGTGTGTATTTAAATTCCCTTTTCCCCATAAGAAACTTTAAAATTAATAAATAATAATCATTGGTGGCCTTTTTTTTAATAGGGCTGGTGACCGACCTATAAGAGGCGATAATATTCTCTCTCTTCATTATTGTATATCATATAGATGAATTTTTCTATTTTAAAATCAGATACTTATAGGGCGTATTGATAATTAAAAGTAATTTTATGATGAATAATTATGAGCTATCAATAGAGCCTTATATGGAGGATTTATCTGCTGTCTCAGACTATCTGGATCGTGCAGAATTCCAACTTTTAACTCAGATTGCACCCTATAAGAACAACAATATATGGACGGCGATATCTTTCCATGGCTATGGAGCTAATCCTTCGGATATATACAAACCAGGCTTCGCAAGGAATGACAAAAAAATTGACAATAAACTGCAGTGGACATCATTACTAAATAAACCCGTTATGAGTCCTATACACGAAATAATAGCTAGATTACCATGCAACTTTGAGAGAATACGTCTCATGAAGCTTGCAGCAGGTAAGTCGCTTCGGAAACACAATGACAACATTGATCCAGACATCGAAAATAAAAAGATAGTAAGAATCCATATTCCAATTCGTACGAATCAAGATGTAGTTTTTACAATGTATGAAAACGATGAAGATGACGATGGAGAAAAACTTAACCTAAAAACAGGACATTTCTATTATTTGGATGTCACTAAACCGCACTCGGTCAGTAATAACAGCAGTTTAGATCGTTACCATCTCGTTGTCGACTGCTATGTAAACAAAGAATTAAAAGCGATTTTTTAGCCCTCTGGAATAAAGGACCTAATTGTTTTTTGAACGTAGTCATCTGGCAAATTTGCACTCTTTATCCCTAGGTTGATTCTTTCAATATACTCCTCTTTAGGAATCCCTGGAGTGCTATCAGAGGCAATATATACCAGGCAATCGATAGTGCCTTTTGAGGTTTCAATACTCAAATTAGACTTTAAATACATACCTTCTTCAACGCTTTCATAGATATCCAAATAGTCGATATCTTGCTGACTCAAAGTAAATACTTCACCCAGGACAAATTCGCTTTCAGAAGGTGTAATGCTTGCATATCCTCTTGCATTGATAAGCCATGAGTAGCCTGACAGGGTTCCTGAGGCGTAATACTTAGATTCCGGGCAGCGAATTGCCATCTGCTCCTTTGAGAGGTTTGACCCGTAGCCAAAGTAGTAGTTTGTTATGGAAGCCATATTTTTAATTAAAAGTTGGGAATATAGTCAACACCTTTTTTTATAAGGTTTTGAATGTATTCGGCTTTTTGTTTGTAGAAGTTTGACTGTTGATTATTGTCATTAAAGTCATACTCATACTGCAAGTCGCGCAGTCTTTTAAGCTCTGTATGGCAGTCAATGAGCCTATCATCCATTCAAATCACCAACTACATCACCATTTTTAAAGACATATTCAGCAGTTTTTACTCCATTTTCATAGAATATAGATGCGCCATTCAAAACCCCATTTTTGTATTCTTGCTCAGACTCAATTTGACCATTCTCATTCCATGCGGTTTGCATACCCTCAGGCTTATCATTTTTATAGAAGCCTTCAGAGGCTTTGGTGCCATTGTCATACCAGTAGGTAAGTGATCCCTCCAGTTTGTTTTTTAGATAAGAGCCCTCAGAGGCCTTTTGACCATTGGCGTACCAATATATTTCAATACCATTTTTAAGGCCATTATCATAGTTTGTTTGAAGCGTCATTCCGTTTTCAAGTAATTCGGTATTGAGACCATTTTTATTTTTTTTCATAGGCTTATTATATTAAAGAATGAAGGACAATTTCTTGCATATTTATTTCCAGCCTTGTTGCCACTTATTTGAGTCTTTTAATTCATTCCAGTCTATAGACTCATTACTCTTTGAAATGATTGCCTCAATTAAACAATCACTTATTAACTCATTTTCATCATATTTAAGTTCAGTAATCAAAAAGTGTTTTTCTTTTTTAGTTGGAAAAACTTTAGTCCATTTACTGTTTAATAATTTTTTTGGATTAATTTGATTCATTCACTTATCTGTCTTATGGTTTAGCTCATTAATTATTTCATATTCAGTTAAATATTGGCTGAATTAAAAAGTTGTTATTCAATCTCCACTCAATATTCATTAATTCTACATGGTCCATACATGTCTTCTCTCTAAACTGCTCAATTGAAGTTGGACTATAAATAATAACATGAGAAAAAAAATAGGGGTAATAGCGCTTTCATTGGCTGCATTAGCAGTAGTTTGGCTTCTACTTGGTATGGCTAATATTATCCCATTTTTAATAGAGCTACCTCAAGAAACAAGTGAGCGTGCACACGCATCATTAGCTGTGATACTTCTATTGATTGGGTCTTGGGCTTTTTGGAATGAAGATTAAATTTTAATAAGGATGTAATTATGATT
>UPTG01003131.1_pt1 | contig 10751 bp, 5 predicted proteins | sample 2160121 | NCBI WGS metagenome assembly UPTG01 (sample SAMN06266255, study PRJEB28933) | marine metagenome | isolation source: Columbia River Estuary | place: USA:Columbia River Estuary, USA | collected 2014-07-27 | reverse complement strand
TAGCGATAATTATAATTTTGGTGCTAGCGGGTAATCGGCATCTTCACCGATACTACAATTTCACCGAGCTCATGGCTAGTAATAATGGAGTCTTTGTTAATCAAAATAATGACAGCCCCAACTTTGACGGAGGTTATGCTATTTTATGGAGTTCAACCCCAACCAATACTGGCGCTTTTTATCGCGATTTAGACGGCAGTGATATTGATTTAGATAGAGCATCTATAAACAAAGGTAATGGTGCTACTGTACGCTTTGTTAGAGGCGCTAGTTCTGTTGGTGCAACTGGAATTCTATTAAATGGCACGGTTAGTGCAGAAAATCATCAAATAAAGAATGTTGCAGACCCTACAGAGGCGCAGGATGCAGTTACTAAGGGATTCTTAGAGCTACAAATAATAGATTTACAAAATCAAATAAATGAGATTGAAAATAACACTAGTGAATTACCAGGGTTTATTTCAACAGAGAGTTTAATAGCCTATTATCCATTTAATGGTAATGCTAATGATATAAGTGGAAACGGACATCATGGAGAAGTTAATGGAGCTTTGCCGTCTAATGATATGTATGGTAATACAAATTCTTCTTTCTTATTTACTGATAATCAAAATATAGTAATACCGGATTCCGAGACACTAAATATATATCCCTTAACTATTAGTTTATGGTATAATCCAAACAATTATCCTGAAGGGGATACTAATATTTTTTCAAAATATGTTCCAACTTCATGGAATGGATTTCAAATTTTGTATGGAGATAATACTAATGTTTCAAATTACGAAACAACTGAAAATAATGGATTTGGAACTCAATCTTGGTATGCAAGAAATCAAAGCAATAGGGTAATAGGTTATTATAATTCTCCAGCATTTTTACAATCAGATGTGAGCATAAATACTTGGTATCATTATGTTCTTGTTATAGACTCAACAGGTGGGAAAATTTACATTAATGGTCAATTAGCTAGCTCAGATATTTGGGATGGAACTCCAGGTGTGTCTACAAATAATTATTTATGGAAAATAGGTGGTAGTTATGATGGTAACTTATGGTATAATGGTAAAATAGATGATATAGGTATTTGGAATAGAGCACTATCTCAAGAAGAAGTTTTAAGTTTACATAACGGATATTGATATAAAGACACTTGATTTCACGAGTTTTTGAGATTAAAAATCTTGACGCTTTATGGGGCTGCCTTTAGCAGTCCCGTCTTTTACAACTAGGGCCGCAAGGCGCCAAAAAATTCAGACCTTCAACCTTTTTGGTTGGAGGTTTTTTCTTGTAGAAAAATTAAAATTGTTGTTCTAATATTGGGTTATTCAATATAATAAAGTAAAAAACCCTGCAATTTGCAGGGTTCAATACTAAAAAAATATACAACAAAAACTAAAGGTATTGCCAGTTTCTCTGTGGGTCAACATCTTTATACCGAACGGAGAAATTAAATACAAATCTTCTAAGATGTTTAGAATGATTGATAAATAATTTTAAGTTTAAAAGTTTTTGTCTTTTGGTTGTAAATTTAAATGAATCGATTCCTTTTTCCATTATTTTTTAGTACATTACACTATATATCCTGTATTTCTAATGCTTTTATTTCAACTATTTTTTTTAACTATTTTTAATGGTTCTTTACCAGAACTGACAAAGAATTCTTTTTTAACTTTTCACTCAAACGAGTTTTTTTATACTGTTGATTCGGATTCTGTGTATGTAACTACAAAAGGAGATTTGCTCGAAAAATGGGCACATCAAATAGAGTGGCCTCATTTTAATTTTAAGGCTATTAACCGATCTAATGAAGTTATTTTAATTTCTGATGGTGGGGGTGTTTTATACAGATTCAAAGATCGTTTTTTTGAGCGTGTTGATAAATCTTTTGAACACCGTAACAAATATAGATCTAATGACTTTACTTTTGAAAATAAAATATTTTCTTATGGCGGTTATGGCTTATTTAATGTGAATCCAAACCTTACTTTTTTTAATGAATCAAATAAGGAGTGGAGCGAGTTTTTTTACCATCCAAATTATAAATCACCTCCCCCAAGGCAACTTGCCATTGCCCAAGTAAAAGATTCTTTTTTTTACGTTGGAGGTGGCACAAATAAAATAATTAATCAGCAGCTAGATTTGGTACATTCCCCACTAGATGATTTTTGGAAATTGGATTTAAACACGCATTCTTGGGAGTTCTTAGGTTCATTAAACGAAGATTTTTTTAATATTTCCAAAGAGGTGTTGTTCTTGCCAGAGACTGTAAGAGGAGCTTACAAAGGAGGTTGTCTTGCCATTTTTAGGGGAAAGGTATTTTGGCTCGATATTTCAAACAATAGTGTCAAAGAGTTTAATGATGTCAATCCAATTCTTTTAGAGGGCATTGAGTTTATTGATTTCAACCCTAGCACTAACCTTTTTATGTTTTCAAAATTAATCCATAATTCTAATAAATACCGCTTTGTTTTTATGACTCCGTCAGAACTACTAGGAGATTCTGTTACTGAACATCAGTTGTATACAATTGAGAATAAAAACGAACTGTACTTTTTTTCTTTAATTTTAGTATTTGTAATCATTTTTGGGGTGTATTTAAAAACAAAGACCAAAAGTAATTATAGTATTATATTGGCAAATTTAAATTCAATACAAAAAGAGCTAAGTTTAGAAGAATTTAGCATTCTGAATCAACTTATAAAGGACCATCCTAAAGCTGTCTCCTTTCCGTCTATACTAAGTTTCTTTGAACCCAATTTGTCTTATGAATCACGCGTTAAAAAGTTAAGACTTTCAATACTACGAATTGATGACGTTTTAAAAACTTACACAAAATCTAAGAACTCTATTTTAAAGTTTAGACAAAACCAAGACGACCGACGTATCAAAGAAGTTTATATCCATTAGATTTAACAATGTCTTTAGATTTTTTTTGAAAAGCAACCCAGCATGGTTTGCTAGTCAAGTTCAAGAATAGTATTTTATTATTGGATATTTTTGTTGCCTTAAACTGATGCGGTAACGCTTCAATTGATCATTAGCTAGAAAGAAATGATTTTTCCGTTTTTGTTCACATACGAATTTCCAACTCCAACTTGCCCGTATTGATTGAGCTGTTCACCAGCTGTTGATGTGGGTTTACCGTACCGGTTCACAACATTGAAGATTGTTGGTTGGTAATTTGCAGAGTTATTATCATAAGAGTATAAACTCGAAATGTCAGAGGTGCTTAAATCGGTGTTCCAAACTCTTACCTCATCAACACTACCAGTAAAGGTATTTCCGGTATAACTCGGGTCTGATGGTCTGTACCGATCTCTTCCTACCGCTAGTCCATAATTACTAATTCTGAATCTTTTGAGAGTGTTTCCATTTTCAACCTGTCGGTACTGTCCAGCAAGAGCTCCATCGATGTACACCCTTCGATATCCAGTATCATAATCCCAAACAACAACATAATGATGCCATTGCCCATCATACCCTTTTCCAGATGTATTTACCCCAGAATTATTAGAATAAAAAGGGAAATTACTGGAGTTCATTGTCACATGAGTTGATAAAAAAGTAACCATTCCGTAGTAGCAGCAGCCCAACTCTTCTCCAAATCCAAGCAATACTTCTGAGGCGCTCTGAGAAGATTTTGCCCAAAGACTAATAGTAAAACTTTCCATTATAAATCCATTAGATTCATAAGGCCATTCGCTTAACATACTGTTCCCAAAATAGAGATAATCATCAACACCATCTAAAGAATATGCAGCGTCAGAGTTTCCAAATCTATCCTGAACAAGTGTGGGTGCTCCAAATGTTTGACCATTGTACGCATTTCCACTTGTGTCGTTGGTGTCGGTGTTAAATTTATATTCTCCTACTAAATTAGAAGATTGTGGAATTTGTGCTTTCAGAATTAATGAAAATAATAATATTGAAATAAGAAGAGTATTCTTCATAAGAAGTTTTTTTATATTTTGCAATATATGAAATATTCGTTATATCGAGATCAATATTTTATTGTAGTATAAATGTATTTTAACTGCTTTGTTTTTTGGGTATGTAATTTGTATTTAACAACATTTTTTTTTAAATTTAAACTTAAATAAAACAGATGAAAAAATCAATCCTAAACACACTAATGTTACTCTTAGTTGTCACTCTTTACTCTCAATCGTCAACTATTCCAAGTGGAAATGGTACCGCATCTGATCCCTATATTATTGATTCTTTAGAGAAACTATATTGGATTTCAGAAAGTAACTTTAGTAGTATTAATTTTTCAGACTCCAAGTATTTCCTTCAAACTGCAGATATTGATGCAGCAGATACCGCAAACTGGACCAATGGTTGGATTCCTATTGGTGGCCGTAATTCAACGAATGGATCTACAGAAAATGCCGATTGGCGTTTTGATGGACAATATAATGGAAATGGACACACAATTTCTAATTTGTTTATTAACAGTACATTGAGTCTTAACGGATTATTTGGGATTATAGGGCAAGGAAATGCCATCGTTATCAATTTGACACTTGTTGATGTCAATATTAGTAGTACTGGAGAAAAGACAGGAGCCCTTGTTGGTAATAATCGTAGTGGGATGATATTTAATTGCAGTGCATCAGGAACTGTAACATCATCAGCCAATACCATTGGTGGTGTGGCAGGTCAAAATCAAGGTGGTACCCTTAGAAACTCGTTCTCTTCATGTACAGTTACACAAACTTCTGGCAGTCAAATAGGAGGGTTGTTGGGTTTAAATCAGGGTTCTGTGTTGAATTGTTATGCAGAAGGAACGGTTTCTGGAATCGATAAAGTTGGAGGTCTTTTGGGGTCAAATATGAATACTGGAGGCTCTAATTTAGTAAATTCATATGCCAATAGCCATGTAAACCTACATTCAGGAAGCAGTACAAATATTGGAGGATTGATTGGCTGGATTCAAACGGGAAATATAAGTAATAGTAATTACTGGAATACCACCAAACACAGCAATGGCGTAGGATATGACAACCCCACTTATACATTTTCAGCTGTTGGTCTAAATAGTTCTCAACTACAAGTAGCCTCTAATTTTTCTAGTTGGGATTTTGAGGGCGAAACTACTAACGGAACCTATGACTTGTGGTCGATGGGCTCTGGAGGGTACCCTACAGTTTACGCTGCGGGTAATATTTGGACTGGAAGTGTAGACTCTAATTGGAATAATGCGTCTAACTGGAGTGGTAATGAATACCCGAATGCGAATGGCGTTAATTCGAAACATATCGTTACAATTCCAACCGGCTTAGCAAATTATCCTATTTTGACTTCGAATGTTACTGCTTATAGTGTGACCATAGAAAATGGAGCTTCTATAACTTATGGAGGTTATTCGCTCACACGCTCTTTTCTAATTCAAAGCAGCAGTCCAAGCGCTCCGATTTATATTGATAGATTTGGAAAGCAAACCTCTGTGGCTGGAGATTCGATAGATCAGTTTGGTCAAATTGGAGGCAGTACCTACATCAATAAAAATGGAAAAATTACATCTTTTTAAAATTTCTTGATGGCTACAGATTTATAAAGCTGAACCTAAAAATCATTCTGAGTCACATCAAATAAATGACATAAAGTTTATTTTAAATACAGCGAATAGTGACTGTAAATTATGGTTTTGTAAGTTATGGTTTAGCGAATATATATTTCTACCCTAGCAGTTCTATTAATCCCATTACTGGAACCGCAGCAATTATTGCTGTCCCCGGCTGAATAACTATTTCTTTTCATACCGATCCCCCCCGACACATCATTTGAATTTTGGTTGGATTCGTTATTCCAAGCAAATCCCCAACGCACTCTATTTGCTGTACTCACAGTATAGTTAAATCCATAAAACGTGAAACCAGCTTGAGAAGTAAACACATCAGATTTATAGCCGCTAAAGCTCATTGAGCCGTTGGTTGAAGTATAAAACGTGTCTTGTGAACCACCAAACTTTGAAATCAAAGAAATTCGGGTTCCATTGTTATGAAAATTGTTTTCTAGCCATGTCCAATTGGAAAGGCCATCTATACTACCACTTTCACCTCCACTAGCGCTAATATCAGGCCATATTGCCATAACATCTTGAGCAAGAAATTTATTCATAGCATCATATTTAGCATCAGCATCAGCACGTGTCAAATCGGAAGGGTTTAAAGTATTTGATGTGGTCCAATAGTTAGCATCATAATTAAATGTAGTCCCCCGAGTCGCTTTCATGGCGAGCATCCATCCACCACCATTGTATGCACTGTCCATTAAGCAATAGGTTTCAGTGGGACCGTTAGTAGGCAAATCAATCCAATACACGCCATCGGGTGAAGTAGGGTAGTGTTGTAAAATCGCTTCGGCGCTGGGTGCTGCTTGAGATGAACTCGATCCATCTGGGTGTGAGATGCTAACTGTAACCGAAGCACCGGAAGATGTTAGGCCATCAATAGCTCCTAATTCACCATATTTATTGATGTTGTCTGTAGTAGAATTACTAATTTCACCATGCTTAGTAAGGTATTGAGAAAACACAAATCCAGGAATCAAAAAAAGTAAAACTAAAAATCTCATTGGTTTCATTCTAAATAGTTTTTCTAAAATAATACATTTTGATGTCTTACGCAACATAACATAATTAATCCATATTCACTAGGTCAAAAACATGGGCCAGCGATTGTGCTGAAACGATCGTTCCAAAAAGAAAGAGAGCGTAACAATAGTTGAATTTCATAAGTTATTTTAAAAACACACACCCACTAAATTTTTAGTGGGTGTGTGTTGTAAATTTATTTATTATCTAATTACTATCTAAGAGTTAGTCTAGTAAGAATAATCAAACTGGATACGGTCTGTAGTTATCAAAGAATAACTACCATTGTTAGACGGAATGTAAGTCAATGAATTTCCAGACAACGTATAAGCTGTATTACTGATTCTAATTCCGTTGATGTACATTTTCACTTTTGAATTCGACCCTGGTATTTGAGTCAAGGTAAAACTTATATCTCCATCACTATCAGGGGCAAATTCATCCGCAACCTCTCTGTATCCACTAGCTACTACAGCGTCGAGCAAGTCTCCGTCTGCTGCAATATCTCTACCGTCAAATGTACTAGTAGTTGTTATGGCACCTGTCATTGCACCACCTGCTTTAGGTAGAGCTGCATCTGCTGTAGCACCTTGTGCTGCTGTTGCGTATGCTGAAGCCGCAGTAGTTGCTGCTGTTCCTAAACCTAAAGTAGTTCTAGCTGCGGTTGCATCTGCATCATCAATTAAAGTTCCACCGAAAGTACTTACGCTTGATGCAGGTAAAGCATTGTCTGCTGTAGTACCTTGTGCTGCTGTTGCATAGTCAGTTGAATTAAAAGCTTTAACTTCTGCTAAGTTATTTACTTCTGAATCCATAAGAGCGCCTGCAGCAGCTACATTAGCTGCATCTGTGACGTCTGCACTAGTTTCTATACCACTAAGTTTAGTTCTCTCTGCCAATGTAATAATTGCACCACTTCCAGCACTCGATACATCACTGAGATCTGTAACGCTACTAGTTGTATAAACACCATTGGTTACTGTAGCAGCATTTCCTGTAGTGTTTTGATTACCCGTAGTATTTACACCTGGTAAGTCAATGTTTGCAGTACCATTAAAAGAAACACCTCCAATAGTTCTTGCTGTTTCAAGTGCGGTTGCTGTATCAGCATTTCCTGTGACATTTCCTGTTAAGTTACCAGTAAATATTCCAGCAATTGCACCATTTCCAGTGATCGTTGGTGACGTCAAAGTTTTGTTTGTTAATGTCTGGGTTGCTGTTAATTGAACAATATCACTATTAGTAATAGAAGCAATTTTTGTTGCCGTGTCAGCATTACCAGTAATATCTCCAGTAATATCTCCTGTGACATCACCAATAAACGTGGCATCTGTACCATTGGTCCCGTTGTCAAGAACTGTTGATAATCCATTTGCAGCTCTAATAGCTCCTGTAAATGTGGCATCTGCTCCATTTGTTCCAGAGTTCAAAACGGCAATTCCGCCATCCGACAACACATTTCCTCCAAGTACATTTCCAGAAAGTGATGCCGTTACTGAACTAAATGTAACATTATTGTTAACACCTACAGCTTGTCCAATAGAAACTACACCAGAAGATACTGATACTCCAGTCCCTCCACTAATAGCAGCCCTTGCTCTAGAATCTGTGTAGTAAAGGTTAGACGTACCTTCATCTAGGCCATCAGTATCATGATTTGATAGGCTTGAAACAGTACCTGTAACATCTCCTGTGACATCACCAGTAAACGTGGCATCTGTACCATCAGTTCCGTTTTCTAACACTTGTGATGTCCCATCTGAAGCAAATATATCACCTGTAACATCTCCTGTTAAGTTACCTGTAACATTACCTGTAACATCACCTGAAGTCGTTCCAGCAAATTCGGTCGCTGTTAAGACCCCTGTGCTAGGATTATAGCTTAAACCTGAATCGGTTTCAGAGCCCTGTGTACCAGTAGCACCATCAACAAATACAGGGTAAACCGTTTCATCTGTTGCGTTGTTAGCGGTCACTGTAACATTCGTAGCTTCAGATGCTGTATCAGCGTTTCCTGTAAGATTTCCAGTGATCATTCCTGATGCAGTTAGGTTGTTAAACCCAGTTATATCTTTGTTTGCATCCACTACAACCGCTTTTGAAGCGGTTACTGTGCCTGCAGTGATACCATCTAAAAGGTTTAACTCTGCAGCAGTTGAGGTTATACCATCCAAAATATTAAGTTCAGCTGTTGATGAAGTCACCCCATCTAAAATATTAAGTTCAGCTGTTGTTGAAGTCACCCCGTCTAAAATATTAAGTTCAGCTGTTGATGAAGTCACTCCATCTAAAATATTAAGTTCAGCTGTTGATGAAGTCACCCCATCTAAAATATTAAGTTCATCTGCTGTTGAAGTCACCCCATCTAAAATATTAAGCTCAGTTGTTGATGAAGTCACCCCATCTAAAGTATTAAGTTCATCTGCTGTTGAAGTCACTCCATCTAAAATATTAAGTTCAGCTGTTGTTGAAGTCACCCCAGTTAAGGTATTAAGCTCATCTGCTGTTGAAGTGACATCTGTTCCGTTAATTTCAAGAGCAGTTAATTGTGCTTCTCCTGAAGTTGTTAGTGTTGTAAATGCGGCGGCCGCTGGCGTTGTTGATCCAATAATTGTAGCATCAATTGTACCTCCATTGATATCAACAGTATCGAATGTTGAGACTCCAGAGGATGAAATAGTTCCTGTGATAGTTCCTAAAACAGTAAGGTTGCTACCCATGTAAACATCTCTTGCAATACCCACACCACCGTCAATAACTAATGCACCAGAATTAAAACTTGTAGAGTTTTCAGTGCTGTTTAAATCTACTCCTTGAGCTACATTAAGGTTTCCGTCAATTGAAGTATTCCCTTGTAAAATTGTAGTTCCAGTAACGTCGAAGTCTCCTCCAATAGTGGTATCATCATCTACATTTAGTGTCGAATCAAAATCAACAGCTTCTTCAGCATTTAATTCACCAAGAACGGTTGTTAAAGTTCCAGGTGTAGCAATGTTTACTTCACCTCCAGTTTTAGCCAAAGATGTAGCTCCATCGGAAATTAAGGTGGTGGTACTTGTTTGTCCAGAAACCGCAAAAGTTCCATTAACACTACTATTTCCGCCTACACTATTATCTCCAATAACATTGAACTCTCCACCTACATTTAAATTTCCAGCTACACCTGCACCCCCAGCAACAGTGAGTGCTCCTGTGACATTACTTGTAGACTCTACTATACTGTTTACTCTTACTGGATTTTGCACCTGTAAATCTCCATGGATCATAGTATTCTGCGTAACAGTAAGTGGGTTATTGATCGTCGTTTGACCACCCACTCCAGGCTGAGAAATCGTAACATTCCCAGTACCGAAAGCTAAATTAGTATCACCAGTGACTTCTAAGCCTCCACCTACATTTACATTTTTAGCAACACCAACACCGCCAGCAACAGTAAGAGCTCCTGTGGTTGTGCTTGTAGATTGTGTAGCATCTGTGATGGCTTGCGTTCCTGTGAAACTTGTTGCTCCAGAAACAGTTAGGCTTCCTCCAATAGTGGTATTATCATCTACATTTAATGTCGAATCAAAATCAACAGCTCCTATACCATTTAACGTATTGTTTAAAGTAGTTGCTCCAGTAACATCTAAAGTTGAATCTAAAGTAGTAGCTTCATCAACGTTTAATGATCCTTTTACAGTTGTCATTGCACCTGAAGAAGCAATTTTCACATCTCCACCTCCAGTAGCTAAAGATGTAGCACTAGTTGAGTCAAATGTACTAACACTTGTATCGCCAGTAACATCAAGGGTGCCACCTATTGTTACATCTCCCGTAGTGCTCAATGTTGCAGCATCAATATTAGTGGTAACATCTAAATCTCCTAAGGTGGAAAGTCCATCTACGGTTAAATCTCCTGAAAGGTTAGCATTAACTGCAGTCAAGGTTTGCAGCTGAAGTTCAAAGGTATTGATACTACTCGCATTTACAACTCCTCCAGTTAAGGTACCATAATTGGTAGTTCCTGTAAGAGTTGGCGCACTAATTGTTGGACTATCAGCTCTAACCACATTTCCTGAACCCGTCGTTGGTCTCTCAGTGGCAACGTTACTAGAATTACCGACATACACATGGTCTTCTTCAAGTGTGTTGATCGCATTTACATCTACTT
>UPTG01003126.1_pt1 | contig 10763 bp, 7 predicted proteins | sample 2160121 | NCBI WGS metagenome assembly UPTG01 (sample SAMN06266255, study PRJEB28933) | marine metagenome | isolation source: Columbia River Estuary | place: USA:Columbia River Estuary, USA | collected 2014-07-27 | reverse complement strand
CCACCAGCGTCTGTCTTATGGTCACCATTTACTCTGTATCCATCCGATTCAGCACGATCCCCAAAAATCGTTAATCCAATACCACCAATCCTTTGTGAATAAGTACCTCTTGCGTTGAATGTATCGAAACTACCAGCACTAGCTTCCAAGGAACCCGTGGGTTCTAAATTAGGAAGCTTGGTATTTATTTTGATTACCCCACCTACCCCATGATTACCGAAAGTACCGGACTGCCCGCCCCTAATCACCTCGATTGACTCCACTAGCGCGAGAGGTATGGAATACCAATTGATCGCTGACATATCGATCGCATTTAATCGATGACCATCTAAAAGAACCAAAGTCCGAAGTCCTCCATTTTCTCCAAACCCACCCATTGAAACAGTAGATCTAGCAGAATTCCCAGAGGTTGATCGTACCTGGAGGTTTGCTTCCCGTCTCAACAATTCGACTAAATCAACCGCACCAGACTGCTTAATATCAGTTTGATCAATGACTTGTATCCTAGCAGTTAAATTCTTGGAAGAAGTCTCTAATCGAAGGGCGGAAACCTCCATTGGATAAAGGGCTCCCGCTTCACCAAATATTAAAGATCGAGCTATAACTGCGATAACTAACGTTAGTGAAATAAAGAAAGGTCTGGAAAAAAACATCGCCTTATCGATAATTGATTATCGATAAATGGCAAACTTAAATCACATTTACTAGTGCTAGAAATAAGAGTTGAGGAAACTTGGTTATATAATTATTAAAACTAATACACATCTTTTAAATAGCGTTTCTCTTTTTGTAGTGACTTGATCCAAACAGCAGAATCCTCCTCACTCATCGAACCATGCTCCTGTGCAATCGTTCGCAATGCCTGGTCGACATCCTTCGCCATACGGGATGCATCCCCACATACATAAAAGAGGGCTCCATCCTGTATCCAATTCCATAGTTCTGCACCTCTTTCCAACATCTTATGCTGGACGTAAACTTTTTCCTCCTGATCTCTCGACCAGGCAAGATCTAATTCATTAAGAATTCCTTCCTTTTGATAACGAATCCATTCTTCTCCATAAAGATAATCAGTTTTTTGAGAACGATCCCCAAAGAAAAGCCAATTTTTTCCTGAAGCACCAGTTGCCATTCTTTCTTCGATAAAAGCCCGAAAGGGAGCAATTCCAGTACCTGGTCCTACCATGATAATGGGAGCATTTAGATCTGCCGGTAACTTAAAGTTTTTGTTGGGATGAAAATAACAGGGAATGGTCTCCCCCACTCGCTCAGCAAGATAAGAGGAGCAAACCCCTTTTCTTTTTCGGTCATGTGAATCGTACCGAACCACGGCAACGGTCAGGTGAACTTCCTCCGAATGAGCACTTAAGCTCGATGCGATCGAATATAAACGGGGGGGCATTGGTCGGAGGAGACTCACAAAATCTTCAACAGCAAGTCCCTGTTGAGGGTATTCCTTAAATAAATCAATCAGTTCGCGACCCCACATATAATCAACAAGATCATTTTTATTCTCGATCTTAAGTAATTCTTCAAGAGCTGGAACTCGGGCAATATCATTAAATTTCTTAATCTGAATTTTACTCAGTACCGTACAGGCAAACTTGTGAAGTAATGTGTCATTCAGGGAAAAGCTTTCCTCGCCAATTTGTACCGGTTCTGTGCCGGAAAAACCAAGTACTGACAAAAGATCATCCACTACTTCCGAACAATTTACCGGAAGCACACCAAGAGAATCTCCCGGTTCATAACTCAAACCACTATCCTGAAGTGAAAATTCGAAATGCCGAGTTTCCTTGTCCGACCCTTCTGTCATCACTCGGTTAACGAGGAGTCCTGAAGAATAGGGGTTACTTTTACTGTAAAGATGATCAGCAGATTGAGAAGTCATGATAGTATGTTAAGGAGTATTTTATTTACGCATTTTCCACCCTCGACTCCAAGCGAAAATTATAAACGTTTCTCTTTGGGAATCGATTTGCCGATAAACTCTTATTTGGATATGTTTTGTGGGATGGAATTGAATCAAGAACTAAGTAAGGATGAACTTAAGAAATGGGGAGAAGTTATGCTTCAACATTCATTCGATCAAGAAGAGTGGTTGGAGGCACGTGTTGCATTATTAAACCTCCTTGTTTTGGATCAAAAAGTGGCAACAGAAAGTGCAATTCGATCCTATATTTCTTGCTGTGCGGAAGCGGTTGGGGCGACTCCCCCCCTCCCCTCTCTTAAAGAATCTGTAATCGAACTATACCAACAATATGGTATGGAGGAATCCGGTAAAAATTAAATTTAGCTAAATTACAACTCTTGATGAGCCTTCGCGACCTCAAGGTATTTTTCAGCCCATTTCTTCAATCCGTTTCTCTGCTCAACTCCTAACTGGCGCTTTATGGTTCCAGGCACACCGGCAACTAGAGAACCTGGTGGAATTAACATTCCGGCCGGTACAACTGTACCCGCAGCTACAATGGATTGTTTTCCGACCACCGCACCATCAAGCACGGTGGCGTTCATCCCGATTAAGCATTCATCCTCGATCCTACAGGCATGAATAATTGCACCATGCCCAACCGTTACAAAATTGCCCACGATTAAAGGTTTTTCATCTGAAAGGTGTCCGATTACCCCGTCTTGCAAATTGGAAAAATTTCCGATTTCGATGTAATTAATATCACCCCTTAAAACACTTCCGTACCAAACACTGGACTGCTTACCGATACGTACATCTCCTACAACTATTGCATTCGATGCAATGAATACACCGCTATCGCAGGTAGGTTCTTGGGCAAGAAACTCAGCCAAACGATCTTTTACATTCAAGTGAAAAGACAGCCTATAATTAACTGCTTACTGGCAGGATTCGCACTCTTCGCCATTCATCATGGCTTGAATGCTACACGCTTTGGCTTCCGCATCCGTGTACTCTTTTTTTGCAGAAGGTTCACCTGCCACATCACCCATCGGTTTGGAGTGATTTAAAGAAACGGTTGCTTTTTCAATATTCGAAGCACCCAAAGTACGAAGATAATAGGTTGTCTTCAGTCCCTGCCTCCATGCTGCCCGATACATATGGGAAAGTGTTTTCATGTTGGGCTGACCAAGAAACAAGTTAACGGACTGAGATTGATCGATCCATTTCTGACGACGGGCCGCCGCGGCGATGACAAACTCGTAAGAAACATCAAACGCAGTGGAATATTTTTTCTTAAGATTATCCGGAATCGAAGCAATATCAGTGAGTTCACCGTCGAAATATTTCAATTGATCTGACATTTCGCCATTCCAAAGATCAAGTTTTTTAAGATCCTCCACCAAGAAACGATTTAATACCATGAAGTCACCGGAGAGATTGCTTTTAACAAAAAGGTTTTTGTAAGTCGGTTCGATACAAGGTGACGATCCCATAATGTTTGAAATTGTAGCCGTCGGTGCAATGGCGATAACATTACTGTTGCGCATTCCATGTTTGGCTATCTTTTCTCGAACAACCGACCAGTCCATTTTTTCGCCCTTGGGAACTTCCACTTCACAACCGCGTTCCTTTTCAAGTAGTTCGATTGTGTCTTGCGGTAATATCCCACGATCCCATTTTGAACCACGGAATGAGGAGTAAGTACCTCGTTCACTGGCTAAATCGCTTGAAGCTTCATACGCGTAATAACAAATTGCTTCCATGAATTCATCATTGAACTCAATTGCCTCTTGTGAAGAAAAGGAAATATCTTTCCGAAAGAGTGCGTTTTGTAGGCCCATCACTCCCAATCCAATAGGACGATGCCTCATATTTGAAGTCTTGGCTGCCTCGGTCGGATAAAAATTAACATCGATTACATTATCCAATGCCCGGATCGCAATTCGGATGGTATCCCGCAATTTGTCATGATCTAAGGAACCATCACTCTTCAAATGAGAATCCAAAACTACGGAACCCAAGTTACATACTGCCGTTTCATCCGCGCCGGTATTTAAAGTAATTTCAGTACAGAGATTGGAACTATGAATTACACCAGCATGATCCTGTGGACTGCGAACATTGCAAGTATCTTTAAAAGTAATCCATGGATGCCCCGTTTCGAAAATCATTTTGAGCATTTGCTTCCACAAGTCGAGTGCAGGCATCGAATGAGACCAAATATCCCCTTTTTCCGCGAGAGCTTCGTATTCCTCGTACTTCGAGTCAAAAGCCTTACCGTATAAGTCATGCAAGTCAGAAACCTCATTACTCCGGAATAATGTCCAATTCCCGCGGGACTCCATTCTCTTCATGAACAAATCGGGAATCCAATTTGCTGTATTCATGTCATGGGTCCGACGCCTGTCGTCGCCCGTATTTTTACGGAGATCTAAAAACTCAATTATATCACAATGCCAAGATTCTAAGTAGGCACAACCCGACCCCTTTCTCTTCCCTCCCTGATTGACAGCACATAATTGATCGTTGTGCATTTTGAGAAAAGGAATCACTCCCTGGCTCTCGCCATTTGTGCCTGCGATATGACTACCCGTTCCACGAACAGCAGTCCAACTACCGCCCAATCCACCCGCCCATTTTGACAAAAATGCATTCTCCGCTATTCCCCGATACATGATTGATTCAATCGTGTCATCTACCTTGTAAAGATAGCAGGAGGAAAGTTGTGAATGAGGAGTGCCCGAATTGAATAATGTGGGTGTAGATGAACAAAACCTTCTGCTCTTATATAAGTTATACAACGAAATAATTTGATCTTCAGGATTGTCCTCGTGGGCAAATATTCCCATCGAAACCCTCATCCAAAACAATTGAGGAGTTTCCAATCTTTGTGGAGATTCATTCGTTTTATCGACCACCAAATAACGATCGTACAAAGTCTGAATTCCTAAATAATCAAAATCTAAATCTGCCGACGGATCAATTGCATCTGCTAATTTACCAATGTTAAGTTTGAGTAATTTGGCATCAAGGCGCTTGATTTTCACCCCATGCTTAAGGTATTTCTTAAGGCCTTTCGCATGAAAACGTTTGAGTTCATCGATTGTATTGACCGATATATCCCAACCCAAAACCTCTTCGTATACATAACTTAGCAGTATGCGGGCCGAAAACTTGGCAAAATCTCCATCCTTTTCAATCAGTGTCTTCGAATTTAAAATAATGGTTCGGCGTAAATCAACTTCACTAATTTCCGAAAATACAGAGCGACGAAGGCTTTCTTCAATTTCTTCAGTACTCAGGCATAAATTAAGCCCAATTGAAGCAAATGAAATTCGTTTTTTGAGGTCAATACCATCCCAGAAGAAAGTGGAACCGTCTTCTTTTTGAACGACAATCATTGAGTCCTGCTTGGCCTCATCAATGCCTGCACCAGTCTCTCTTTCGATGCGTCGACGTGCTCGGTATAAAATGTAGGATTCCGCGACCTTAAAATGCCCGGTCCGCATTAATTCCTCCTGAACAAGGTCCTGAATATCCTCGATATTAATAAAAGCCTGTCCGGTAGACAATGCCTTGCGAGTAACTTGGCGGGCAAGTTCAACTGCAGGTTGAGAGTCCGTTTGCAAGGAAAGGAATGCTTTACGCACCGCTACTTCAATCTTGGCGGCGTTCCATGGAACTACCTGTCCGCTTCTCCGAATCAATCGAATTTGGTCGACCATGTGATCATCCGAGATCGCTCCGCCATCATTCGATCGACAAAAGACAAGACTCTTCGCCACATCATAGGCATCGTTTTCAACTAATGCTTTTTCGATCAAACGATAAAGCTCGTCAAAGGAGAGGCGGGGGGCTCCGCCTTCCTCCTCCTCGGCCATTCGCTCAATTAAGCGATCCGCGACGATCCGGGCGGACTCCACCACGAGTTCCCGGTTTTTTGGGGTATATATCTCGTTTTCTTCCCTTGATATCATTAGGTTGGTCAATGCCTCCCCAATGACTTCGGCCACCTCGGCGATGTGGAAATCACGATCACCCGCGCCATCTGTAATTCGTACCTTCGGTACTTCAAATCTGTTATCACCCAAGCCCTGAGCCCAGTCGAAGCGAGGCTTGTCCTTACTTGGTGTTCCTGCTGCTTTTACAAGCAACTTATCTTCATCAAAAATCGTATTACGCATAAATCTTATCCTTCCCCCTCAACCACATATTAATTATTGTTAGAACCCCTGAAACTAGCAATCAAAGCTCGTCGTCAGCAACTTCGGATAAAGCAGAGGACTTTTGATATTCTGTCACACGACCTTCGAAGAAATTCTGTTCTTTCTTTACGTCCATTGTTTCCGCTAACCAAGGGAATGGATTTTCAAGTCCGGGATGAAGTACATCCAATCCAATTCCATTGAGCCGGCGATCAGCAATAAAATCAATGTAAGTGCAAAATTCATCGGAGCTCAACCCTACTGAATTTACAGGGAGACAGTCCCTAATAAATTCTTTTTCCAACTCAACTGCTTCTTTCATTAATTCAGTTAACTCGTCTTTGAATGCAGGAGTCCATACATCAGGATTTTCGTCCACTAATACACGGAAAAGATTACGGAAGAGTTCGATATGATTCGATTCGTCACGCAAGGTGTAGCGGAACATTTGCCCTACGCCAGGAAATTTATTCTGACGAGCAAGGCTCAATATCATGCCAAACAAGCCATAGAACTGTGTTCCTTCCATGCACTGACCAAAAACGAATATATTTTTTGCAAATTCTTGTTTTTCAGCTGTTTGTGTTAAGTCCATATCTCTACGCAAACTCTTCGACACTTTGGTAACGAACTCGTTTTTCCTGCGAATGGTATCAACTTGTTCGAACATTGCCTCACATTCGTGGGGGTTAATTCCCAATGAACTAATCATGTAAAGTAAACTGTCTGCGTGGATATTCTCCTCGTGAGCATGGCGACCTAAAACAAGTTTAAGTTCGGGAGCAGTAACTAATTCGCGTACCACATGTTGGATATTGTCTCCCACAATTCCCTCCGCTGCTGAAAAGTAACCGATTCCCATCATTACAATCCAGCGTTCAGCATCACTCAATTCAGTTTGGCTTTTCCATTGCTCCACATCTTTTTGCATGGGAACATCTTCCGGTTCCCAATGGTTTGCCTTCATTTTGCGGTAAAGATCGTATGCCCATTGATACTTCAAGGGGAGTAGATTAAAAGTCATGGTATCACGTCCATTAATTACTTGTTTTTCTTGATATGCCTGCATTGCTTTTTCTTCGTCGAGAAGAAAAGTTTTATCGCCAATTTTGAATTCTTTATCCATCTGTATTGCTCCCTGTGTCGTTTGTTTATGTGCTAAAATATTTGTTATTTAATCGTATCAGTCAGTGTGCTCCGAGCGTAATTTTGGGGAACGGAATTAGTCGATTGCATAAATCGACTTTGGCTGCTGAAAAGAGAAAAGAAAAGAAAAAAATGAGAATTTTGTAAAATTTTTGTTAACGTGGACACAATATGTAGTGTTTACCCGTAGTTAGAGACACAACATGTAGCGGTGTGAATAACTTTGGTGATTGAATTAAAATGATCCCATAAAGATAATGGGGGAACTAGATTTCACAAGAAAATCGTATTTTTTTTACTTTTCCAAGACAAAGTTATCACTAGTTGTTAATTTACTTATTCACAAAACCTAGATTCCTCCCATATTTACAGGAGAGTAACATTTTGATAGTCCAAAAAACTATCTTATAAAATTATAAAAAATATTAATTTTGCTGTAAGGGATTCGATCAAAACCCAAAAAACAAGGCCTAAAACATGGTTCAAATCATAGAATCACAGGAATTAAAACAAGTCGTTCCAATTCGTTTTTGAGTGCCTGTCTCCTCGCGTGAGAAATTGTAGAATATCGCCGATCAAATAAATAGATCCAGTTATCAAAATCGTGCCATTAGATCTAGAATTTTTCAATTTATCCCTCGCTTTTTCTAAATTAAAATCGATTACCTTTCCCCTAAAAGAATCAGGGATTAAAGAACGAAGGTAATCAACCGTACAAGCACGGGGTTGCTCGACTTCAAAAAGTGTAATCGAACTGGCAAATTCTAAAACCACATCAACAATCTCTTTCGCACGATCTTCTCCGAGTACTCCAAGCCAAATTTCTGGTTTTTCTGATAATGCGGCCAAGTTTTCCCGTAAGCAAATGGCACCGGCCGAATTATGACACGCGTCCAGAATAACTCGGGGAGAACCCTCGATTATTTGCCAACGTCCTAGCAGACTCACTTGATTTAACCCCTGGCGGGCAAGATCATTCTCAATGGGAAACTTTTTTCTTACTATTTCTACTCCACGCAGTGCCAAGGCTGCATTTGCTCTTTGGTACGACCCCTGAAGGTTGGTTTGGGGTCTTTCCTCTTGTACGAGATGAGAAATAGAGTGCAATTCTGAGTTCCGTTGAATCGCGATATTTTGAACCACTTCCACACTACAATTCGGCAAATCTCCAATGAGGACAGGCGTATCCCTTTTAATGATTCCCGCTTTCTCCTGAGTTATTTCCTCGAGGCTGTTTCCTAAAATGGCACAATGATCCTTGGAAATCGTGGTAATAATGGATAACTCGGGAGCGACCACATTCGTGGAATCTAATCGCCCGCCCAAACCAGTCTCAATCACGGCAAGGTCTACCCCGTGCTTTTGAAAGTGCAAAAAGGCAACAGCGGTCATGAATTCAAAAAATGTGGGATGGTTCTCGCTTTCGTCCTCCTCCATTTTTTGGGCAAGAGGTTTTAATCGATCCACCCATTGGTTAATCTCGTCCTCGGTAATGTTTTCCCCATTGATTTGTATTCGTTCCCCCAATTCAATTAAGTGGGGAGAGGAAAAGAGTCCCACTTTGTACCCATTCGCTCGATAGATTGAATCAAGCATGGCACAAACAGAACCTTTTCCATTTGTACCCGCAACATGAATGACTGGAAAATCGAGCTGTGGATTGCCAAGTAGCTTCACAAACTTCGACATTCGATCGATCCCGAAACTTGAGCCTCGATTACGGAGACTGTATAAAAATGAAAGAGTCTCGTTCACCAACGTTCCAGGTGAAATTCCCGGATTACTTAGATTTGGGCACTGCCCGAGTTTTTTTAGGAGCCGTTTTTCGGACTATCACTTTTTTCTTTGCGGCTGGTTTTTTCGGGTGGGACAGGAGATTGGTCGGCTCCTTGGTTTTTAAATTCACACCCAAATGACTCCGTAATGTAATTAAACGATCACGCAAATCATGACGATCCACAATTTGATCCACTAATCCATGTTTCAGTAAAAATTCTGATGTTTGAAAACCCTCTGGCAGGTCGGCCCGGGTCGTTTCCTTAATCACACGTCTTCCGGCAAATCCTATTAATGCCTTAGGTTCGGCGATGATCACATCGCCCAAAGTGGCATAACTTGCCATGACACCAGCCATCGTGGGATTGGTGAGAATCGAAAAATAAGGAACCTTCGCTTCTGATAATCGAGCCAGTGCCGCACTTGTTTTTGCCATCTGCATTAAGCTCAATATTCCTTCATACATCCTAGCCCCACCCGAAGCAGAGACTACAATAACAGGCATCGAATATTCCAACCCACGCTCAATTGCCCGAGTGATTTTCTCCCCGACTACCGAGCCCATGCTTCCTCCTAAAAATCGAAAGTCCATCACCGCCAGGCTTACCCAGTGACCATCCATTTTTCCGATACCGGATATAACTGCATCTTCCTGGGCAGTTTTCTTACGATTTTGCTCCAGTTTATCTTTGTAAGCAGCAAGTCCTTTGAATTCCAAAGGATCGAGAGAGGATAAAGTTGAATCGCATTCAACAAAAGTTCCCGGATCCAATAACGATTCTATTCGGTCGGGCGCAGCAAGTGGGAAATGGTAACCACTCGAGGGTACCACCATTAAGTTTTTCTTTAACTCCTTTGCAAAAACCATGTCACCGGTTTCAGGACATTTGGTAAAAACTCCCTTGGGCACTCCCTCACGCGACTTTACTACTACCTTTGAATATTTTGGTTTGCTAAAAAATGCCATAATTTAATCTTTTTTGTTATCCATGTCCCAAAGTTGCAACATTAACATTTTGAAAGCCCTCTTGCGTTAATGCTTTTGCACATTCGTCCAAGGTCGCTCCAGTGGTGTAAACATCGTCTATCAGAATTAATTTGTTTTGTTTATTTAAACCATTTTTCTTTTTAAGAGCAAAAGCATTTTTTACATTCTTTTTTCGCTCAAACCGGTTAAATTCTGTCTGAGTTTCAGTATTTCTGGTTCGTGTAAGGGCTTCAATTACTTGCACGCGATCTCCCAGGTCTTTTTTGAATGCATTCGCAATCCACAGGCTTTGGTTAAAACCACGCTTCCGCAATCGCTTTCGGTGTAATGGAACGGGAATCAAAATCGAATCATGAAGAAATTCGCGGAAGGAATCATTTCGATTAAGCCACCGGGGTACATCTTTCAACACATCCTTTACCCCATGATATTTGATCTCATGAATTATTTTTTTCCCATTTTGGTCGAGAAGGAATAAACACCTCCCTCTTTTAAAACGGGGCGGATCTTCTCGACATCCCGCACAAACTAGTCCGTTAAAATCAAAACCACTCATCGGAATCCCACAATACTTACAGCCATTTTTGGTAATCCAAGCCAATAAATCCTCGCATTCTAAACACATATAGGAAAGTCCATCCTGGTAAGGAGCCTTTTCACATACCGGACAGATTCCCGGGAAAATTAAATCGGAAAGATAATTCAAATATTCCTGATACAATTTCATTTCGAT
>UPTG01003123.1_pt1 | contig 10771 bp, 9 predicted proteins | sample 2160121 | NCBI WGS metagenome assembly UPTG01 (sample SAMN06266255, study PRJEB28933) | marine metagenome | isolation source: Columbia River Estuary | place: USA:Columbia River Estuary, USA | collected 2014-07-27 | reverse complement strand
CGGATTATCATCTAGAAGACGTTGTCTATGACATAAATTATCATGGAGCAAAAATTGCAAAAGAAATTTGTGAAACATTCACAGCGAAGAATCCAGATAAACCAAGATTTGTAGCGGGATCAATGGGACCAACAACTAAATTGGCTTCTATGTCACCAGATGTAAACAATCCAGGTTTTCGAAACACAAGTTTTGAGGAGCTTAAAAATGCATTTCGCACACAAGCTGAAGGTTTAATCGACGGAGGGGCTGACCTATTGCTCGTTGAAACGGTTACGGATACACTTAATGCAAAAGCTGCCTTATTTGCTATTGATGAAGTTTGCGAAGCTAAGGGGATTACAATTCCAATCATGGTTTCTGGCACTATTACAGACGCCAGTGGAAGAACCTTATCGGGCCAAACAACAGAGGCTTTTTTAATTTCTGTGCAACATGCTAATTTATTGAGCATCGGATTAAACTGTGCTTTAGGTGCGGCTGAACTTCGTCCTTTCTTGCAAAAACTTTCAAAAATCTCAGATTGCTACGTGAGCGCCCATCCAAATGCTGGTATGCCAAATCAATTTGGCGAGTATGACCAAACAGCTGCTGAGATGGCAGAAATTATTAAAGAATTTGGAGAAGAGGGCCTTTTTAATATCGTCGGTGGCTGCTGTGGCACAACACCTAACCATATAGAGCTTATTCGAGATGTTATTGCTGATTTAAGCCCTCGGGAAGTTCCAGAGTCTCCAAAAGCCATGTTGTTGAGTGGGCTTGAGCCACTTGAAATAAACGAAGACACTTTATTTATAAACATCGGTGAGCGAACCAACGTAACTGGCTCTGCTGTTTTTCGAAAACTAATTGAGGCAGGGGATTATGAAGCAGCCATTCAAGTTGCTAGGCAGCAGGTTGAAAATGGGGCACAAATAATTGATATCAATATGGATGAAGGCATGTTGGACTCTGAAGGTGCCATGGTTAAATTTCTTAATTTAGTTGCTGGTGAACCAGACATATCTAGAGTTCCAATCATGATTGACTCTAGCAAATGGTCGATTATTGAGGCTGGTTTAAAGTGTATTCAGGGCAAATCTATAGTTAATTCTATCTCCATGAAAGAAGGCGAAGAGCCATTTATTGAGCAGGCAAAACTGGTTAAGCGTCATGGAGCAGCTGTTGTTGTTATGGCCTTTGATGAGGAGGGCCAGGCGGACACTTTTCAAAGAAAAGTAGAAATTTGTAAACGCGCATACGATATATTGACTGAAGTTGTAGGAATGGACCCGCACGATATTATTTTTGATCCAAATGTTTTCGCAGTTGCAACAGGTATCGAGGAACATAATGAATACGGCTTATCTTTTATTGATGCTTGCGCTGAAATAAAAAAAATCTGTCCTGGAGCATCATTATCAGGCGGTCTTTCGAATGTTTCATTTAGCTTTAGAGGCAACAATGTATTGCGAGAGGCAATGCACTCGGTATTTCTTTATCACTCCATTAAAAATGGACTCACGATGGCCATTGTTAATGCGGGTCAGCTTGCGATTTACGATGATTTGCCGGCCGAGCTGCGAGATGCAGTTGAGGATGTAATTCTTAATCGCTCACCAGACGCCACTGAGCAATTGCTTAACCTTGCACCCAAATATGCAGATAGTACAAGCGCATCAGTTAGCAGCGTTGATCAAGATTGGCGCACCCTCGAAACAAATGAAAGGCTAAATCATTCCTTGGTTAGCGGCGTCGACACTCATGTTGTTGAGGATGTTGAGGAGGCTAGGTTGGCCGCAGATAAACCTCTAGATGTTATTGAGGGGCCTTTGATGGATGGCATGAATAGAGTGGGAGATCTCTTTGGTGCTGGAAAAATGTTCCTCCCTCAAGTTATTAAGTCAGCTCGAGTGATGAAAAAAGCAGTTGCTTACCTGGTTCCTTTTATTGAAGAGGAAAAAGGCGGTGGCGTCATGCAAAGCAATGGAAAAATGGTCCTTGCCACGGTCAAAGGAGATGTTCATGATATTGGTAAAAATATTGTTGGTGTTGTTCTCCAATGCAATAACTTTGAAGTAATTGATTTGGGGGTAATGGTTCCAACCGAAAAGATATTAGATGTTGCTGAAAAAGAAAACTGTGACCTCATAGGCCTCTCTGGCCTTATCACCCCATCACTAGATGAAATGGTTGGCGTGGCAAAAGAAATGGAACGACGAGGCCTTTCTATCCCTTTACTTATTGGCGGAGCAACCACAAGCCCAGCACATACCTCAGTAAAAATTGACCCTGTATATAGCAAAACTGTAGTTTATGTAAAAGATGCATCTAGGGCTGTGCGAGTTGCTCAAAGGCTGATGGGAGAGCCAGATCAATATGCAGAAGAGCTTGCATCTGCTCATGCCAACAAAAGAGACGCTTACGCCTCTAGAGCCAAATCTCCACTCAGACCTTTTCCTGAAGCCATAACTAGAAAAGCTAGGATTGACATGACGCTTAAAGCTCCTGCACCCCTAAAACCTGGTATCACAGAATTATCACCAAGCCTGGAAGAGCTGCATGAGTTTATAGATTGGATGCCTTATTTTAATGCTTGGGAGTTTAGCGGTCGTTACCCTGACTTGCTTTCTGACCCTGTCAAAGGTCCAGAGGCTCGAAAATTATGGGAGGACACACAAGTCATTCTTGAGCAGCTGATGAAAGAAAAATGGTTGGAGCCGAAAGGGGTTATTGGTTTATTTCCAGCTCGCTCACTCGGAGATGCTATAGCTGTTTTAAAGGACGATGGCACCAATGAAGAATTGTTGCTTCACTGCCTTCGTCAACAAAAATCCCGTGAGGATTTGGAGTCAAACTCTCTAGCTGATTTTATAGATGAGAAGGATGACTATATCGGAGCTTTTGCTGTGACTGCAGGCCATGGAATAGATAAGCACATTGAACGATTTGAAGAGAACCTTGATGACTACAATGCAATTATTTTAAAAGCATTGGCAGATCGTTTTGCTGAAGCTTTTGCAGAATGGGCACATAAAAAAATTCGTTCTGAGTTTTGGGGCTACGCTGCTGAAGAGAAGCTTAATAATGAAGCTTTGATCAAGGAAAAATATCAAGGTATCAGACCTGCCCCAGGTTATCCATCATGTCCTGATCATCGCCTTAAGTTAAATATTTGGGAACTTTTGGACGTTGAAAAAAGAATTGATTTAACTCTTACAGAATCTTTGGCCATGTGGCCAACGGCAAGTGTCAGTGGGTTTTATTTTGCCCACCCTGAATCTCACTATTTCCAACTTGGCAGAGTTGACAAAGATCAGGTAGAAGAATATTCAAAAGCCCGAGATGAAAGTGTCGATGAAAACGAGACCTGGCTCGCACCAGTTTTAGGTTATTAATTGATACAATGACCTAGAACTTTTAGTTCAGCTACCACTTTTTTAAATATAACCACTCTCGTGAGTGCAAGGAATGATTTAATGAAAAATTTGTTTAGTTTGTCTTTGGTTTTGTTGTTGCTGTTTACCAGACACTCTATTGCAGAAGAATTAAATAATCAGATGGAAGAGGTTTTGGTTAATGCTTCTCTTCTTCCTATTGCCGCTAAACGGTCCGCCAATGCTATTACCATTATTGATAGCGAAGAGCTTAAAAAAAGAGCAGTTGTTAGCATTAGTGATCTTCTTCGAGATGTGCCTGGGCTTGCTGTCAGTAGAAGTGGCGTTCAAGGATCCCAAACTCAAATAAGAGTTCGGGGCAGCGAAGCCAATCATCTGCTTGTTTTAATTGATGGTATTGAGGCAAACAATGCATCTCAAAATGATGAGCTTAATTGGGGTACGCTGGTGGCTGCAGATATTGAGCGCATTGAAATTATTCGTGGCCCTCAAAGTTCAATGCAAGGCAGCGACGCATTGGCAGGCATTGTAAACATTATTACTCGTAGTGCAGATCAACCCTTGAGTGCTAGGGCCTTTGTGGAAGGTGGAAGTTTCGATACACAAAATACTGGTTTGAGTGCAGGCATTAACAATGGAAGGTTTGATGCTCGCCTTGGAGTCAGCCACTTGCAAACCGAGGGTGACAATGTTGCCCGTACTGGGTCTGAAAAGGACGGTTATGAAAATACAAATATAAACTTTAAATCTGGGTTTGAGGCAACCAGTCAGTTGCGCTTTGATTTTTCTGCACGCCAGTCAGATGGCATGAATGAATATGATTCTGATGGAGACTTTGATGGTTTGGTTGACGATCAAGACAAGAAATCTAAATTTAAGAATACAGCATTTGGATTGAAGGCTAACTATGTTTCCAAAAGTAGCAAATGGCAGCATCAATTTTTGATTTCACAATCAAAAAATGACAATGAAGATTTTAACAAGGACATCTTAGGCACTTCAACTAACTCTACCAAAGATCAATATCGCTTTATTGGATCATTGTTATTTGGTGATCTTTCCCAACGATTATCTGTCTTAGTTGAGCGCGAGGAAGAAACATTTCAACAGCGCGGCATAGTAAATGATTATGGTGTTTACGGCATTTATGATCCCAATCAAGATCGCACACGTAACACAGATAGTATGGCTTTGGAGTATCGAGCAGACATCTCTAAGAAATTTACCATAGCAGCAAGCACTCGATTGGATGATAATTCGGAATTCAAAAGCGCAAGCACAGCAAGACTGGAAGTAATTTATGAGCTTGATGATAACTCAAGCATTCGCAGCGCCTTTGGTACAGCAGTAAAAAACCCAACCTTTACTGAACGTTTTGGTTTTTATACGAACTTTATTGGTAACCCATCTTTAGAGCCTGAAGAGTCTTCAAACTGGGAGCTAGGAATTGATCAAAGGTTTTTTGGGGGCAGCTTAATCTTGGCTGCAACACTTTTTAATTCTGAGCTTGAAAATGAAATTGATGGAAACTCACTTGATCCCATCACCTTTGGCTATACAGCAATTAATAGGTTTGGGCTTAGCAAGCGGCAGGGCATTGAGCTGAACTCCTCAGCGCAGCTAACAGATACGCTGCTTCTTAATGCCTCATACACATATACAGATGCTGTTGAACCAGACGGAAATGGGCAATATCAAGACGAGGTTCGTCGCCCTCGAAATATTGCAAGTTTAAATTTATCTTGGGAGGCAAGTAACAATCTCCATATCAATACCAACGTTCAATTTAATGGCTCTCAGACAGATATAGTTTTTCCTAACAATATAAAGATAGATAGATTTACTTTGGTTAACATCAGTGCAAACTATGGCGCCAGTGAAAAGCTGGATATTTATTTAAGGCTTGATAACTTGCTTGATGAGGATTACGAAGAAGTTTTTAGCTATCAAACTCTTGGCTTTGGAGCCCATCTTGGAGTGCGATATAGGTTCTAAACTAGATCGTTGAACCAGCTGATATAGTGAGATTAAAAATAAGAGATAAAGAATGAGTGACCAGCAACATAAGACGCATAAGAAAAAAATGGAAAAGCTCAAGGAAAATATTGATGCTTCAATCGAGGCAGCAGATATTGAGAGAGGGGTTGGAATATTGTTAACTGGAAATGGCAAAGGTAAATCAAGCTCAGCATTTGGAATGGTAATGCGGGCACTGGGATATGATTATAAAGTTGGCATTGTGCAATTTATTAAAGGGCAACAACTTTCAGGCGAAGAAATATTTGTTCGCGAAAAGTGCCCATCAGTAGCCTTTCATCAAATGAATACTGGCTTTACCTGGGAGACCCAAGATCGGGCAGCTGACATTGCTGCGGCTGAAAAAAGTTGGTCTGTTGCAGAAGAAATGCTGCGAGATGATCGCTATCACTTAGTTGTATTAGATGAGCTCACTTACATGTTGAGCTTTAAATATCTTAGCGAAGATAGAATTTTAGAGGCCCTTAACAACCGCCCAGAGAATCAGTCTGTTGTTGTAACCGGCCGAGGAGGGGGCAAGGCGTTGGTTGAGTGGGCCGATACAGTATCTGAAATAAAGGAAATTAAACATGCATATAATGAAGGCATTATGGCTCGCAAGGGTATTGATCTTTGAAATGAAAGGTACTTTATAATATTAACCAATAGGGTTTGTAACTTTAAGAGGAAGTTTATGTGGAAGAATGCAGTATTTTTTTTAGCATTGCTGGTAGCCAGTAGATTTATTGGATTGCCAACAAACTTTACTCCATTGCTAGCGCTGGCAGTGTTCATGCCTAGGCTCACCGATGACATACGCATTCAACACATGTTGCCTGTATGCATCATTGCACTTACTAATTTATTTTTGCAGCCAGTCAACCCAACTGTTTTTTTAACGATGCTTATGGTCTTTGCGGCCACTCCTTATGTCAGCCGAAACAGTAAGAGTCTTTTGCTGGGAAGCGTTTCTGCCGTGCTTATTTGGCATGTCACAGTTAATGGAGCTGTGTGGTTATCGAGTGGTGGATCTCTTTTTAATACTTTTATTGCAGCCATACCATTTGATTTTAAATTAGCTGTTAGTACAGCTTTATATGTTGCGCTATTTCATCATGCAGAAAACTTTTATAGGAGTATCTCGCAGTCAAACATCAAACTCCTTGATAGGCTCGCATCACAATGAGCTTAAAATCTTCTATTTTATTTTTATGCCTTATTTTTATTAGCGCTTATGTTTCATCTCATAGCCAAGATGTTCAAAATTGCATAGGCATCAGTGATTCAGCAAAACGACTAAGCTGCTACGATGCCTTGTTTCAAAAAGCTCAGGCATCAGAACCAGCAGAACCAGCAGAGGCAGAAGAAAAATATAATAAAAACGACTTCGGCCTAGAAGTGCCACAGGATGACCCATCAACAAGAGCAAAAATAGTCTCCGTTAAGAAAAAAGGTAATTACAAAATTTACATTACTTTGGACAACCAACAAGTTTGGAGAAGTGTGAAAGATTTTTATGATCGAACCCCTCTGAAAAAAGACCAGACGGTCTTTATCTCCAAAGGTTTTCTGAGTGGCTATGTTATGAAAGTAGAGGGTAAAAAAGTAAGCCTAAGAGTTAGAAGGGTCCAATAAAATGCATACTAAGATCCCGCCACCATTGGTTACCTTGTTATTTGGATTAATGATATATTTTTCTAGGCCTGCGTTTCCTATTATTGAATTTGAGCATTCATCAATCCTGAGCTTTACCTTTTTAATAATAGGGCTATTCGTTTTAATTTCAGCTGCTAGAGTATTTAGAGCAAGTAAAACAACCATCAACCCATTAAAGCCAGAACAGGCAACCTCACTTGTGACAGGTGACATTTTTAGATTTTCTAGAAACCCAATGTATCTTGGTATGGCATTTATATTAAGTTCCCTAGCTATTTCTTTTAATTTAATTGGAGGAGTAATATTCGTTGCATTATTTTGTATGTACATAACCATTTTTCAAATCATTCCAGAGGAAGTGGCCATGAAGAAAATTTTCTCTCAAGAGTTTGATACCTATATGCAATCAACTCGAAGATGGATATAGCTTCTGTAAATAATTTATGAATGTATTCAATTTATTTCTTGTTTGGATTTTTGGTTTCTTTGTCCTCCTATCATTTGATCTATTTACAGAGGCGTTTATTTTTGAGTGGCTGGAATGGAACGGAACCAATAAAAATGATTGGTTTTTCGCCTTATGGTGGGGACTAGTTGTTGTTTGGGCTCTATATGGCTCTCTTAAGATTTTCTTAAAATGGAAAGATTCTCAAGTTATTAACTAATATGCAAAATGAAGTTTATAAAGTACTCACACTAAAAGAGTGGGAGCAGGCTCAAGTTTCAGGCTTAATCATTACTGAACTTGATCAAAAAGATGGCTTTGTTCATCTGTCTTTTCTGTATCAGTTAAACGTAACTTTATCTTTATATTTTGCTGAAGAAGAAGAGGTTGTACTTCTTCAATTGGACCAATCTAAAGTGAGGGATTGCCTTAAATATGAAACCCCCATTCCCCAAGGCAAACGCTTAGGAGCATTTCCTCATTATTATGGAGAGTTAGATGCAAGCGCTACTTCAAGCGTATGGCAATTAAAGAGAAATGCTTTTGAGGTACCTATCGAGATATTGTTACAAGCCGAGGAAAATACTAACTAAATGAAAACTTTAAAAGAAGAAATTAACTTTCATTGCTCCGCAAAAGACCTCTGGAATATTCTTTCAGACGTTGGGCGCTGTGATTGGGTGCCCACAATTGAAAAAATTTCATTAGAGGGCGATTGTCGATATTTTGAGATGGCTGGGATGGGTCAGATCACTGAAAAAATCCTTATGTGTGATCAGGAGAATATGATTCTTCAGTATTCTGCCATCGAGGCACCTGCTCCAATAGAGCATCACCTTGCAACAATGAAAATATCACCAATAAGCGATCAAGAGTGCTTATTGGAATGGACCACAGAAATTTCTCCAGAGGCATTTTCAGAAGGCATTCATCAAGGAATGTTAATTTCAATTGATGGGATTAAAAAAGTTATTTAGAAATGCTTTGCAATATCTGTGGGTCGGAGGCCGTTAAAAGTTTTCTAACCTCTGATCAAAAAACTTATTGGAGCTGCTCGTGTTGTGGCGGTAAATTTCTAGACAAAGATTTTTTGCTTAATAGCAATGATGAGAAAGAGCGCTATTTAGAACATAACAATGAAATCAATGACCCTGAATACAGATCTTTCTTATCAAAGCTTGTAATACCCTTAAAAGAAAAAATTTTACCAAGCTCTAAGGGGCTCGATTTTGGATGTGGTCATGGCCCTGCTTTAGCTGACATGCTCAAAAAAGATGGTTTTGAGGTTCTGCTTTATGACCCCTTCTTTTACCCAGACACAAATGTTCTATCTCAGCAGTATGATTTCATAACATGCACTGAGACAGCAGAACATTTTCATGACCCCTTTAAAGAATTTAACACCCTTAATAACTTACTAAAACCAGGAGGCTGGCTGGGCATCATGACGTGTTTTTTAACAACAGACGATATGTTTGAAAATTGGTACTATAGAAGAGATCCTACACACGTTACCTTTTATGCCGAAAAAACTTTTCAAGTCATTGCCTCTCAAAGAAATTGGATTTGTGAAGTTCAATCAAAGGACATAGCACTTTTACAAAAAATAAAATGATCAAAGCCCCAACTTCTTTTTTTCACCGTTTAAAATTTATAGGCCCCAGTATTATTGTTACAGGAAGCGTTGTTGGCAGCGGCTCAATAGCTTTATCTCCACTGCTTGGTGCAGCAACCGGTTTTGCACTCCTTTGGTGGTTGTTATTAAGTCTTTGGAGCAAGCCTTTGATACAGGCTGAGATTAGCCGATATGTAATCGCAACCAAAAAGACATTCCTTGAATCTTTCTCTGACATGCCCGGGCCAAAGACCAACATTCGAGATAAAAAGGCCTCTTGGTTAGTTTGGTTTATGTTTATTGGCGTCATACCATCTGTTGCAGGTATGGGTGGACTTGCAGGCGCTGTAGCTGAGGCAGGGCATTTAATGTTGCCAATGCTGAGTGTGGAGGCTTGGGTTTTAACCGCATGTTTTGTTACATGGTTCATTTTGTATCTTGGCACATACCAAACTCTTGAAAAAATTTTACTGGGCATGGTTTTTTTCTTTTCTGTTGTGACCTTGATAATCGCAATCTCTATGCAATCTACCCCTTATGCAATTTCGAGCCAGCAACTTTTGACAGGACTTTCCTTCACTTTCCCGTTTGAGCATGCAGCTCTAGCCTTAGCAGTTTTTGGCTTTACCGGGATTAGTTATGGTGAAATCATGGCATACACTTATTGGTGCTTAGAAAAGGGTTATGCTCAGCACAACAATGAACCCAAAGAAGTTAAAGCCTGGATTAAAGTGATGCAGACGGACGTCTGGGCAACAGTTTTTTTTGTAACCATTGGCACACTGCCATTTTTTCTTTTAGGAGCAGCAGTTCTTAATACACTGGGCCTTTATCCGCCTCCAGGCGGAGACATCATTCAAACTCTTTTGAATATGTTTACAACTATTTTAGGTACTTGGGCTAAATGGTTTTTCATTCCATTGGCCTTCTTTGTTCTTTTCTCAACGATGCTATCTGGAACGGCGGCGTTTACCAGAACAATTTCTGACTATCTAATATCCATGGGGTTGGTTGCAGAAAAAGAGAATACTCGTAGTTCATTAATTAAAATTACGGCATTTGTTATTCCATTATTTTCAGCCATTGCTTATTTTTTGCTGCCAAATCCAATAACACTCCTCTTAATTGCTGGTATATGGGCTTCCCTTGGGCTCCCTATCGTCAACATTGGAGCCTTGTACTTAACAAGCAAATTGAGCAAAGATCTGCAGCCCAAACCGGTGACAAAAATAATTCTTTGGGCAACTCTCATCCTTCAGCTTTCGATGGCAATATTAATTTTGTACAGTCAAATGGTTGGCTTTAATTAAGCACATATTTTTAAAAGAGCACTTTATGACATAAAATGCTCAGCTTAATTAAGGATAAGCTAAATGAATGAATTAACCAAAAAAAGACAGACGCTAAGGGTTATGGGTAAAGGCGGCAAGCCACGCGATGTTCCATTTCTAGATATGATCGCGGGCACGATCGATACATATATTGCCGCCTTGCCCTATAGCGCATCCGCTGAAGACCCGTTATTTCGAGCCAGCCGCGGCGGTCCCCTATCGGCCCGACAGGCACAACTGACGATGTCGCACTTGCGGCGAAGTTTGAATTTACCGGAGAGTGTTACTCCCCATGAACTGCGCCATAGCTTTGCCAGCCACCTATTAAATG
>UPTG01003115.1_pt1 | contig 10793 bp, 10 predicted proteins | sample 2160121 | NCBI WGS metagenome assembly UPTG01 (sample SAMN06266255, study PRJEB28933) | marine metagenome | isolation source: Columbia River Estuary | place: USA:Columbia River Estuary, USA | collected 2014-07-27 | reverse complement strand
CACTAACCAAGGATTTAAGATGACTAAAGCAGACGACCAAAGACGAATAAACGCCGCGAACAAGGCGGCCAAGTTCCTAGGGATGATGGACGAGACCGAAGTTCTCGCCCGCGCACTAGGCGTGGTCACTTTCGGGGACTTGGAAGAAGTCTCAACGGATAAGGTGAAAGCCTTGTGGGAGGTTATGGGTGGCGTTAAGGCCGCCAAAGAGGGAAGCGTCGAACGCTTCCAGCTAATCAAGCGGTCTGAGACCGCTAAAGCGGCCATTGCCGCCAAGCTGCGGGGTGTCGTCGTCGCACACGGGACCCAAGCGCCATTCACGTTGACCCAACCCTTGCAGCAAGAACACGTCGTAACGATCGAAGTGCGGTCCCACGCCGGCGCCTTCCACCGCGTAGCTCACCATCACGTCATCAAAGCGCCAGTTGGGTAAAAAAGAGAGACCGAAGCGCAGCTGATGGATCGCAGGATGCCAGCGATCCATCTGTTGGACTAGCAAGGTCCACAAGTCTTGCCGCTGAAAACTGGTGTCACTAAAGGGTCCATCAGCCTGGCCCCAGATCCCCTTGTCTTGCCAGATCAGTCGGCTTTCGATGTCTGCGTCTAGGGCGAATCCCGCGAGTTCATCTGGGGTGATAGGGGACCGAAAACCAGGTATTGCCTGCGGCAAATACAAGGGTTTTTGCTGCCAATACTCTGCGAGAAACTGTTGCGCTGAAATGGGCAGTTTCATCTGGGTGGTCGGCTTGCCTAATCGCTAATTTTGGAGGCAAGATCAGCGGCATAGCCCGTATAGGTTTGAGGCGTGAGCGCGGCGAGTCGATCCTTTGCGTCGTCTGGTATGTCGAGGGATTGTATAAATTCTTGTAACGCGTTAGCGTCAAGGCGTCGACCTCGCGTAAGGGCTTTCAGTTTCTCATAGGGTTCTGGCACGCCGTAACGCCGCATGACGGTCTGAACTGCCTCGCCGAGGACTTCCCAGGCGACATCAAGATCTGCCAGCATCGGTGCACTGGCAACCTCGAGTTTGCTCATGCCCTTTTGTAACGATTGCAAAGCCAGTAGCGAGTAACCCACGGCAACGCCCATGTTCCTCAGTACCGTGCTGTCCGTCAGGTCCCGCTGCCATCGGCTAACGGGTAACTTCTGCGCTAGATGTGTCAGTAGCGCGTTCGAGAGCCCAAAATTGCCTTCGGCGTTCTCGAAGTCAATGGGATTCACCTTATGTGGCATCGTTGAGGAGCCCACTTCGCCCTCGATCACTTTTTGTTTGAAGTACCCCAGCGAAATGTAGGACCAAATATCACGAGCAAAATCGACAAGAATTTGGTTGCTACGCGCCAATCCGTCAAAGTACTCCGCCATATAATCATGAGGCTCGATCTGGGTCGTATAGGGATTCCATTCCAAACCTAGGGACGTCACGAATTGCTCAGAGATCGCCTGCCAATCTATTTCTGGGTAGGCGACACTGTGGGCGTTGTAATTGCCGACGGCGCCATTGAGTTTGCCCAGCGGCTGCAGTGCATTCACGATGTCTCGCTGCCGATTAAGACGCGCTACTACGTTGGCGAATTCTTTACCTAGCGTCGTTGGCGTGGCTGCTTGGCCGTGGGTGCGTGAAAGCATCGGTTGCGCCGCGAATTCCCTCGCGAGCTGCATTAGGACTGAGGTAACTTCGTCGTAAGCCGCTTTCATCGCCTGATGCCCGTCTTTAATCATCAGGGCATGGGCGAGATTGTTGATGTCCTCGCTGGTGCAGGCAAAATGGATAAACTCAGAGGCGGCCGAGAGTTCTTCATTGTCGGCAATCGATTCCTTCAAGAAGTATTCGACCGCTTTGACGTCATGATTTGTGGTCGCCTCGATTGCCTTAATTCGCTGCGCGTCAGTCTCCGAAAAGCCACTGACTAATCCGCCGAGGAAAGCGCTTGCCTCATCGCTAAAGGGAAGCACTTCTGGTATCGCTGGGCAAGCGGCAAGTTGATTCAGCCAGGCGACTTCTACCGCAACGCGCCGATAGATCAAGCCGTATTCGCTGAAAATACCGCGAAGTGAGTCCACTTTGTTGCAGTATCGACCATCGAGAGGGGATAGGGCAGTCAGTGGGGAGGGGGTCATGGCATCTGCTCAGCAGTCGGGAACGACCAGTTTAACATGGCGCGCCGCTCGCTTGCCCTACTGGAGTTCGTCAATGGGGTGTGCTGACATCCCGAGCGAGCCGGGCGGCGGTGTCTCTGATCTCGCCGCGGCTTAGCATGAGCTTAAATCGTGATCCGCCGAGCTGCCGCCAAAGGAATGCGGCGCGCACACCACACAGTAGCAGTGCGCGAACCAGGTCTGCTACGTGAGGGCTATTAAGGTGCTGTGCGCTGCCGGTGACTTTAATTCGGTAAGGCAGTGTGCTGAGTGTATCCTGATAAATTGCAGCAATATTAGAGCTTATAGTGTTGATATTACTAGAAAAATTATCTGCGCTGTAGGCGGCGTGTTTGAGCCTAGTGTGAACGATGCTCAGCAGGTCGTCGCGTTTAGCAAATCGCTTCTCGAGCTGCAGCATTGCCAGCGTGTAGCGAAGCGTCTGTGCGGCAGACTCGTCCGGCGATAAACTCAAAGTGGCCGATAATTGCTCTAAGCCCAGGCGAATACCCTGTGGGGTACCAAAAACCGCGTCGACGGCCTCCGGCTCGAAACAAAACAATGAGTGAATAGAGGTTTCTACGAAAGGCGTTGGCCAGCTACCCGTTTTGGCGGCCAGGTCGACGATGCGTGCCGCCTGGGCCACACCCGCTAGGGCGAGGGTGCGCTGCTCTATCACGGTGCGCTCAGTCATAGTGCGGTCTCGATCACACCACCGCCGAGGCAGACCTCCCCCTCATAAAAGACGACTGACTGGCCTGGTGTGACTGCGCGCTGTGGTGTCTCAAAAGACACGATGAATTTGTCATCTTGCTGACTGACGACACAGGTCTGGTCGGGTTGGCGGTAGCGAATTTTGGCATGGCAGGAGAGCGGCATCGCCGGAGCCTCACCGTTGATCCATATCACCTCAGCGGCGATCAGTTTGTCGCGGAACAACGCGGGGTGATGGTTACCCTGCGCCACGACTAACGTGTTTGTCGCCAGCTGTTTTTCCACCACGTACCACGGTGCCTCCGGATGGGCCGATAGTCCGCCAATACCGAGACCCTGACGTTGGCCTATGGTGTGATACATCAAGCCCTGATGCTCGCCAAGCAGTTCGCCATCGCTTGCGCAAATTGGCCCGGGCTGTGCAGGGAGATATTGACCGAGAAAATCGGTGAAGCGCCGCTCCCCGATAAAACAGATCCCCGTGCTGTCTTTTTTACGCGCATTAGTGAACCCTGCTGACTCGGCCTTGGCTCGCACGACATCCTTCGTGACTTCACCAACCGGAAATAGCGTTCGCTCAAGCGCTCGATGGTCCACTTGATGGAGGAAGTAGCTCTGGTCCTTATTGTTATCGGTACCTTTTAGCAACTGGGTTGTTCCCTCATGGGCGCGCAATCGAACATAATGGCCCGTTGCGATCAGGTCGGCGCCCAAGTAGGTCGCATAGTCGAGAAAGGCGCGGAATTTAATTTCTCGGTTACACAAGATGTCGGGGTTTGGCGTGCGGCCGGCCTCGTACTCCTTGAGAAAGTGGGCAAAAACACTGTCCCAATATTCGGCAGCAAAATTAGCACTGTGCAGCGGAATGTCGAGTGTCTGCGCTACGGCTTCGGCATCTGCTAGATCCGCCTTGGCGGTACAGTATTCGGTGCCGTCATCCTCTTCCCAATTTTTCATGAACAACCCTTCAACGCGATAGCCTGCCTCGAGCAACAGCAGTGCTGCGACCGATGAGTCGACGCCACCTGACATCCCGACTATGACGGTTTGTTGAGCGGTTTGAGGGGGGCTGTTCACGATGTTTGTGGGTTCCTAGCAAGTGGCGGTGGGATCGAAGGATGATGGCAGGCGTGCGCTGGGTCAACGCTTGAAATCATCGGTCGACGCAAAGCGGTGCTCTCCGGGCTTCAACCCATCGATCTGCCAGGGCCCAATAGCGGTCCGAATCAATCGCAGCGTGGGAAAGCCGACCGCAGCGGTCATCCGGCGCACTTGGCGATTGCGCCCTTCGGTGATCGATATCTGGAGCCAGGAGTCACTCACGGTTTTGCGCTCGCGGATTGGCGGATAGCGCGGCCACACTTCAGGCTCCCCGATTAACTGAGCGCGCGCAGATTGGGTGATTCCATCACGTAAAAGCACGCCCTTGGCCAGCGCATCGCAGGCTGTCTGATCGATGTTGCCTTCGACCTGAACCCAATAGGTTTTCCATTGGCGGTGCTGAGGGTGCGCGATTTGCTGCTGTAAGTGACCATCCGCCGTGAGTAAGAGTAGCCCTTCAGAGTCGTAATCTAATCTGCCCGCCGCACGAAACCGAGGGGCATCTAGGAAATCGGCCAGAGTGCTTCGTGGGGCTTGGGGTCGATCGCGATCAGTGAATTGGCTGAGGACTTGAAAGGGTTTATTGAACACAATAAGAGACGCCATGTGCCTAGTCTGCCTCATTTGGTGTTAAAATGATCGCATAACCCGCGTCTGGTCCGATCTGCATTGTTGCAGGGAGCAATGACGTGGTCCCATCGCTTGCGAGGGAAGCCGTTTTTTTATTTTGGGGGAGTTTCAGTATGGCCTATCAGCACATCACAATACCTGACACCGGAGAGATGATTGTCGTCAATGACGACAACAGCATCGACGTTCCCAGTAACCCCATCATCCCCTACATTGAGGGAGATGGTATTGGTGTGGACATCTCTCCCGTGATGATCTCAGTCGTGGATGCGGCCGTCGCAAAGGCTTACGACGGGGCTAAGAAGATTTCTTGGATGGAAATTTATACCGGTGAAAAGGCGGCTGAGCTGTATGACGGTGATTGGTTTCCAGAAGAGACGCTTAATGCGATTAAAACCTATAGCGTTGCCATTAAAGGGCCGCTGACGACCCCGGTGGGGGGAGGGTTCCGCTCGCTTAATGTTGCGTTGCGGCAAGAGCTCGATCTCTACACTTGCCTCCGGCCAGTGCGCTGGTTCGAAGGCGTACCGTCTCCGGTCAAGAAGCCTGGAGATTGCAATATGGTGATCTTCAGAGAGAACTCTGAGGATATCTATGCGGGCATTGAATATCAGGCGGGCACGCCTGAAGCGCAAAAAGTTGTCGATTTTATTATCGGCGAGATGGGCGCTACTAAAATCCGCTTCCCTGAAAATGTGGGTATTGGCATCAAACCCGTATCAGAGGAGGGTACCCAGCGGTTGGTTCGTAAGGCTATTCAGTATGCTATTGAGCAAGATCTCCCCTCGGTGACGTTGGTGCATAAGGGGAATATTATGAAATTCACCGAGGGCGCTTTCCGCGATTGGGGATACGAATTAGCGCAAAAGGAGTTTGGTGGTGAGTTGCTCGATGGCGGCCCTTGGGTCAGCATCAAGAATCCGCGAACCGGTAACGATATTGTTATAAAAGATGTGATTGCCGACGCGATGTTGCAGCAAGTGCTGACTCGCCCACGTGACTACAGTGTGGTTGCCACGCTCAACTTAAATGGTGATTACCTCTCCGATGCGCTCGCAGCCCAAGTGGGCGGAATCGGTATTGCACCGGGTGCGAACCTGTCGGATACCGTTGCCTTGTTTGAGGCAACTCACGGCACAGCACCCAAATATGCCGGGCAGGATAAAGTGAATCCAGGTTCGCTCATTCTCTCTGCTGAAATGATGCTGCGACATCTGGGCTGGAACGAGGCGGCTGATTTAATCATCGATGGCATGAATGGTGCGATTCAAGCCAAAACCGTGACTTACGATTTTGAACGTCTGATGGACGGGGCCACATTGGTGTCATGTTCTGCTTTTGGAGACAGCGTTATCGCTCATATGTGAGGGTTTCGCTGATCGCGAGCCCGCTGCTTGCGGGCTTTTTTTTGTCTGTTGTATTGTCCAGATTGCGGCGAAGAATAAATTAGGGCGGATCTGTCGTGAAACCGCTTTATTTGCCAGAGGGTGGATTATACTGAGGCCATGAGGAACCGGAGGTGGAGAGAGATGTCGGTAGTGAAGCGGGTCGTCAACGCGGCGAAGCCCGATGACAGCGACCTTGATGACGATGGTGGGTTGGCGGTTGCGCCCGCGAAACCCAAGCTCAAGCGTCCCTCTCTTTACCGCGTTATCTTACTGAATGACGACTACACCCCGATGGAGTTTGTTGTCGAAGTACTAGAAACGTTTTTTACGATGAACCGCGAGCAGGCGACTCAGGTGATGCTCGCGGTGCACACGCAAGGTAAGGGCGTCTGTGGTATCTACCCCCAAGATATTGCTGAAACCAAAGCCTCTCAAGTCAACCAATCTGCTCGCGATAACGGTCATCCATTATTGTGTGAAGTAGAACCCTCTGCCGATGATGAGGATAGCTAAATGCTCAGCAAAGAACTTGAAAATACACTTAATGAAACCTTCAGAATGGCTCGAGCTCGACGCCATGAGTTCATTACCGTCGAGCATCTGTTGCTGGCATTACTGGATGATGCTGCGGCGATAGCCGTATTGAATGCATGTCAGGTCAATATGGATGAATTGCGCGGTGAGTTGGTAGAATTTATTGACTCTACGACGCCGCTGCTAACCGACAGCGATGACGGCCGCGACACGCAGCCCACTTTGGGGTTTCAACGTGTGCTGCAACGTGCCGTATTTCACGTGCAAAGCTCGGGTAAGCAGGAGGTCACTGGAGCCAATCTGTTGGTCGCCATTTTCTCTGAACAAGAATCACAGGCGGTGTACTTCCTCAAGACTCAAAATATCTCTCGGCTCGACATAGTGAATTTCATCACCCATGGCGTTGGCAAGGACGGGGAAGAGCTGGGCGGTCAAGAAGAATTCACTGGTGAGGCAGACGGTGGCGAAGAGGCTGCTGAAAAGCGGCCACTTGATGCCTATGCCACAAATCTCAATGTCGAAGCCGAGGCGGGTAAGATTGACCCATTAATCGGCCGGCTGCGCGAGGTTGAGCGTGTGGCTCAGATATTGGCCCGAAGGCGCAAGAACAATCCGCTGCTGGTTGGAGAATCAGGCGTCGGGAAAACAGCGATTGCTGAGGGGCTGGCGAAAATGATCGTTGACGGCGAGGTGCCAGAGACACTGCAAGAGGCGGTTGTTTATTCTCTCGATCTCGGTGCGCTACTGGCGGGCACGAAGTATCGAGGTGACTTTGAGAAGCGGTTAAAGGGATTGCTGGCTAATTTAGCCGAGAACGATCACGCCATTCTTTTCATTGACGAGATTCACACCATCATCGGTGCCGGAGCGGCCTCTGGCGGTGTGATGGACGCCAGCAATCTCCTGAAGCCACTGCTCGGTTCAGGCAAGATGCGCTGCGTTGGCTCTACGACCTATGCCGAGTATCGGGGCATTTTCGATAAGGACAAGGCACTGAGTCGTCGCTTCCAGAAAGTAGACGTGCTTGAGCCGTCCGTTGAGGATGCCTATAAGATTCTCAAGGGACTCAAGTCGCGTTTTGAGGCGCACCACAAGCTTCGCTATACCGATAAGGCATTGAAAGTGGCGTCCGAGATGGCCGCTCGATACATCACAGATCGGTTTCTGCCAGACAAGGCGATTGATGTGATTGATGAGGCAGGCGCGTTTCAGCAATTGCAGTCTCCGAGTAAGCGAAAAAAGATATTGGGTCCTGGCGATATTGAAGCCGTGGTGGCGAAAATAGCGCGCATACCACCCAAGACGGTGAGCAGCGACGACAAAACCTTGCTCAGTAAATTAGAGGCTAACCTTAAGATGACCGTATTTGGTCAGGACGCCGCCGTTTCTCAGATGGTGAGCGCCATTAAACTGGCCCGGGCGGGATTGCGTGCGGGCCAGAAGCCGATAGGCTCGTTTCTGTTAGCAGGTCCCACTGGTGTTGGAAAGACCGAGCTGACTCGGCAGTTGGCACTGCAAATGGGCTTAGAGCTGTTGCGGTTCGATATGTCGGAATACATGGAACGGCACACGGTGTCGCGCTTGATTGGTGCGCCGCCGGGTTACGTCGGTTATGACCAAGGCGGGCTTCTGACCGACCAAGTGACTAAGCATCCTCACAGCGTGGTGTTGCTCGACGAAATCGAAAAAGCGCATCCGGAGGTCTTTAATCTGTTACTGCAGGTGATGGATCACGGAACGCTCACCGATAACAATGGACGCAAGACAGATTTCCGCAATGTCATTGTGGTCATGACGACCAATGCGGGTGCAGAAAACGTGAGTCGTCGATCGATTGGTTTTTCCATACAAGACAACTCGACTGACTCGATCGAGGCGATTAATCGAACTTTTACCCCGGAATTTAGAAATAGACTGGATGCGATCGTGCCGTTCGGCCCGCTCAGCGAAGAGGTCATTTTAACCGTCGTGGATAAGTTTTTGATCGAACTGCAAAGCCAGCTTGATGAACGTCAGGTATCGGTAGAGGTCGACGAAGAGGCGAGACTGTGGTTAGTTGAAAAAGGCTACGATGCGACGATGGGCGCTCGCCCTTTGGAGCGGGTCATACAAGAACACATCAAAAAACCATTGGCCGATATGGTGTTATTTGGCTCGCTGGCAAAAGGCGGTTCTGCAAGCGTTACGGTCAACGAAGACCACTCCGCTTTGGTGGTCGCGGCGTTAGTCGATGCAGAGGAGCCGGTGGAGGCGTGAGGGTAGCGCGCAGCTCCTTCGCTGCGACCCACTCACCGCTCGCGGGAGGTGATGCGACCCTTCGTGAGATCGTAAGGTGTGAGCTCAACTCTGACTTTGTCGCCTGTCAGGATGCGAATGTAGTTCTTTCGCATTTTCCCTGAGATGTGCGCCGTCACAAGGTGCCCGTTCTCCAATTTAACTCGGAAAGTCGTATTGGGCAGGGTATCGACAATCTCCCCTTCCATTTCGATCTGGTCTTCTTTTGCCATCAAGGCGTAGCCTTTGTTTATGAGGTGGGCGGCACTGTATCGAAAAGTGAGGTGCGTGGAAAGCGCCTCTTATCCTTCGTCGAGTCCATGATGGCGGTTGCCGGGGGCTAACAGGTCAATGATGGCGTCTGTGCTAGGGCCACTTTGCTGCTCAGTCTTCTGTTGTTGCCACTGTCCGTCGACGAATAATTCAAGTGGCGCATAGTTTGCTTTGTAAGACATTTTACGACAGCCGTCTATCCAGTACCCCAGGTACACAAAGGGGAGTCCCATCGCCTGAGCCTCTCGGATCTGCAGGAGAATGGCTTCTGTACCCAGACTTCTTTTGGGTTGGTCGGGGTCAAAGAAGGTGTAGATGGCGGCCAAACCGTCCAGCATTCTGTCAGCCACAGTGACCGCAACAAGCCGACTGCCTTCGTAGAGTCGGTAATAGGTTGCACAACCCAACCCATCATTCAGGAAGGAATCGTACTGGTCGCGCGCCGGCGGGTACATATCGCCATCCGCGTGACGCGCTTCAATATAGTAACGGTACAGATCATAGGCCTCGTCATCAGCGATCGACTCGGTGATTTCGAGTCTTAAATCGCTATTGCGGCGACTAATCCGCCGCTGCGTTCGACTGGGCACAAATTGATCAACTCGCACTCGAGAGGCAATGCAAGCGTTGCAGTTAGCGCAATGGGGGCGGTACACATGATCACCGCTGCGTCGAAAGCCGAGCAGTGATAACTGCGTGTAGAGTTCCGTGCTGAGTGTCTGCCGTGGATCGACAAATAATGTGGTGGCTTCCTCATTGTCGAGATAAGAGCACCGATGAGGAAAGGTGGTGTACACCTTGATCTCTCGCAGTGACGCTGTCACAGCAATTCCGCCGCAAATCGCTTCAGGGGGACGAGTAGGCGCTCCTCAAGTGATGTCTTCGTGGCGGGGGCCAGACAAGCAGGATTGGCTAAAATGACATTCATAGGTGCCTTTATAGCGCCCTCGAGGTGTTTTTCAAAGACTTGACGAGAAACAAGCTCCGCGCCCATGGTCTCAAGATGAGGATTGTGGACCTGACAGTCGATCATCATAACTCCATTGTCTTGACACAAACGCGCCAAAGCAATTAACGCCACCTTTGATCCATTGGTGTGGTCGGAGAACATGGATTCTCCGAAAAAGACGTTTTCAAGCATGACGCCGTATAGACCGCCGAGCAATTGGTCCCCGTCAGATATTTCAATGGAATGCGCGACACCCAATTGATTCAGCGCGGCATATGCCTGTAGCATTTCAGACGAAATCCAAGTGCTGTGCTCGGCGTTGTGATCGTCATGACGTAGAGCGCTTGCGCAGCGAGTCACCACCTCCGTAAAGCGGGTATCGCAACTGATCCGCCAGGTGCTTTTTCGCAGGAACTTATTGAGTGAGCGACTGATATGAATACGATCAGGGAAGAGGACTGATCTAGGATCTGGAGACCACCACAAGATTTCTTGCCCGGGTTCGAACCAAGGAAAGATACCTTGGGCATAAGCACTGATCAGCGTTTCACAGTGGAGGTCACCACCGACGGCAAGTAACCCGTTTGGCTCAGCCAGTGCTTGTGAAGTGGGCGGGAAGGGGTTGGGCAACGTTAGCTGCCCAGCCCATCCAAATATTTCTCCGCATCCAAAGCCGCCATGCAGCCAAAGCCGGCGCTGGTGATTGCCTGGCGATAGACGTGGTCGGCCACATCTCCGGCCGCAAAAACACCCGGTACGCTGGTGGCGGTGGCGTTGCCGTCTGTGCCGCT
>UPTG01003112.1_pt1 | contig 10800 bp, 18 predicted proteins | sample 2160121 | NCBI WGS metagenome assembly UPTG01 (sample SAMN06266255, study PRJEB28933) | marine metagenome | isolation source: Columbia River Estuary | place: USA:Columbia River Estuary, USA | collected 2014-07-27 | reverse complement strand
GTTTGTGTCTAGTTCCAGCAAGATCATCCTGGGCAGTATCGCCACAGAATATGATTCGTGACGAATCTCCGACTCGAGTAATAATACTATCGAGTTCGTGATAAGTCATACTTTGACATTCGTCTACAATAATAATAGAATTATCGAATGTTAAACCTCTAACGAACGATGACGTCATAAATTTGACTGAAGACTTTTGAGATAAGATACTCCATGCGTCTCCTCGGCCAAATAAATCATTAACTATATCAGCATAAGGTAAAGCATAAACGGCTTCTTTTTGCTGCAGAGTACCAGGCATAAAACCCTGTTCTCTTGTTTGGACTGCAGAACGTACAATTATAACTTGATGATAATTATCATTGCTTAGTATATCACATAAGCCTAGATAAAGACCACACATTGTTTTACCTGTTCCTGCTGTACCAATTGCAGCTATATTATAGCCTGCGTTATAGCTATCAAAAAAATGACCTTGGTTATCGGTTAAAGGATTGATTTGATTCATACTGAATTTAGTATCCATTCTTGAACCTTCTTTTTCCCTTCGCGCCATTTTTTTATCCTTAGATGATAAGCGACGTGCTCTTGACATAAAACCTCCTTTGCATCAACCGATGTAAGAAGCAATTGAAATTACTTCCAATCGTTGATTTTGTTTCCAGTGTATGATTTGTTTTCTTTCATTGATGTAAGTATATCACGAAAGCCTTGATCCGGTTTCATCCGTCCAAGACGCGCAGACTCAATCACGGGCTGTCCGCTAAGAATGATAGATTTTAAATGGGGGTTGTCTTTTTTGAACTGGTCTATTACAGACATCGACATGAATTTCTCGAATTGCTCACCAGTTTTTGTATCTTCAAAGGTATATGTAGGCATTAGTTTCCAATCTTATATTCCATAATAGTATTTATACGATTGATTCGTAGATTTCTTTCCAATTTTTAACTTTTACCAAATTATTATTTTCGTAATCTTTGTTAAAGTCATGTTCAATCAGAATAGATCTAAGTCCCATATCGAGTCCGCATTCAGCATTAGAAGGTTTATCTTCAACCCAAATACATCCGCTATCTTTATAAGGTAATAGACCGTCGTCCTTATCGGCTCCACAATCCAAACATACCACTCTCTCAAATACATCTTTACCAAACAATCTTTCGAGATTCTGTTCTCTTAGTTTACCGGCATAGTAATCAGTACTGAGACTAGTAATACAATGAAAAACATAACCTTCACTATGGAGTTTCTTGACATATTTAATTGCATCCCTGAGTCCTGGTAAAAATCCGATTCTTGCAGACTCGTTAAACTGTCTTACAAGTTGTCTTGATTGTTCCTTTGTAATACCAAAGGTTTGTGCTACGTCGTACTGACCTTCTTCAATAACGGTATATCCGTTTTCATTCATATACTTATAGAATGCATACTTCCAATCAAGTAGTACACCGTCACAATCTACAAGGATCAATTTATCTGCTCTGTGATCCATATTTGCTCCATTAATTAATTTATACAGATATTATAACAAAGAATGTACTAATTGTCAATGGTTTTATGATAAAAAGTTCTTCTTTTCTGATAATTTACGCTTTCGAACTTCTGCTCGATGTGCTTTCTTCTGCTTTTCACGTTTACGATCTTCGATCTTAATGTTTGTCCAATCGTCGGAAGAGGCGGTCTGTTTAGTCCGCTTAGCCATGTGGTCCTACCTTATTTGAAGTTGAGTGGGTCGGTAAATAGAGTTGGAAACGCTGCTTCGAGAGTTTTCTTAGTTAATCCTTTGATAGGAGTATGGCTAATCATATTCTCTGCGAGGATCTTAGCATCGTTAGGATGTAAGTCTTCAAGCAACTGTATGAACAATGCTTCCCTTCTATTTTTATTGAGGTTGTCATACCCACCACCTAAAAAGAATATTCGCAAACGTCTTGCTTCTCTATATAACATAGTATCAAGGTCAACGAGTTCGTTATCTTTAAATGGAGGTGGAGTATCTGGTAGTAAGAACTCGATATCTTCATCATAAATCAAACGAAGAACCTGTCTTAATGGAACAGTGTCGTTTTTTTGTAAGTGCTCGACTTTTCCTTTTACACTTTTTTCTTTTGCAGCACCATTGATGATATCTGCTATTGCTATTCTTAACATATTAAAAATCCTGTAAATCGCCAATCAAGTTTTTCAACTTTTGTTTGACGAAGTAATTGAATAAGTGAGACCTTCCCACCTCTTCTTGGTTATTATAAGCCTCAAGAATATTATCAACAAACTCCTGAGGTATCATTGTAAGATCAATCATTTGTTTATTACGATTATACCTTAATTTTGTTTCCTCATCCATTGCGTCTGGATCTTTACTAAACAACTCAATACGCTTCTTAGTCATTGGCTTTTGTCTTTCACCAATAGCAAGACAATTATCAGGACTTAATATGTTTGGTACACCGTCACCAGTATCACCACGAAGAACATGTTCTGTTATATATTGCTGAGGATTCGCATGTCTTACCCATTTCTTAAGGACGGGATTGTATTGGTCAACGTTTGCGAATTTTTGTAATTGAATAAAGTCCTTGTCACCAGATAGAACCAGAATCTTTTCAGCTCCTGTATTCAATTCAGTACCATGTTCCATACATAGAGTAGCAATAATGTCGTCAGCTTCACAGCGGTCAACATAAACTACCTTGTAAGGAAAGAACTCTTCAATTTCTCTACGGATCTGATGAATAACATCAAACAGCGCATTCCAATCAAGATCAGAATCATCTCTGTTCTTTTTACGATTTGCTTTATAGTATGGATAGTAATCCTTTCTCCATACGTTTGTGTTATCAGCGCAGATCACAATCTCACCGTATTCTCTCGAAAACTTTTTGCGATTGAATCTGATTGAATTGAGAAACATGTGACGAAGAAGATTTTCATCAACTTCCATGTTTGTGTGATTACCAATACCTGCGAAAAGACTCGCAAGCATAACTTGGTTATAGTCAACTAATATCATAATTTATCCATTATTTAAATTTACAGATTATATTATATCAAAGATCTTCGTCAATGTCAATGGTTTCTTCTAAATTCTTTTTTAATCCACCAGATATAGCATTTTCATCTGCATCCACAATAACGTTAGTTGCAGCATACGCTTGTAACTGATGTTCTTCGTTCATTGTTTGTAGATGTAAAGAACGAATAGATTCAAAGATAAGTATCATAGATGGAAAGTATTCCTCCATGTTATCTTCAAAGTCACATCCTGCTCTTGCCATTTCACCGAGTACGTTTTCCCAAATAATTTCTGCAAGTTCGCTTGAATAAGATTCCTTGTATTCACGAATCCTTTCGCCAACACTTACCTCATTAATTGGAGGATTAGAATGTATCTTTGGAAAATGTATAAGGTTGTCTTTATTCTTGGTAGGCATCTCCGATGTTCCTTAGTAGAGTGTTCCACATTGTGGCAAATGAGGCAATAGAATTTCTTGCCAAGTTGAATCTATCAGAGAAGGTAAATCCATGAAAGTAGTTAGGATCGTTCTTCATCTGAGTTAAAATTTGTTTTGTAACTGAGAAGGCATAATTAGCGTGATTATTCATATCTTCACTCCAATCATACATAATCGTTGCGTTTGCACCGGTCTCTGGTAAAGCACCATAGTTTGGGTGAATACAAATCATTTGAGATTTGATTGCTTCAAGTAACGCAATACAAGATGTTTCTTTCCATATATTTGGATATAGGAATATATGAGACTTATCTAACGCTTCAAGAACTTCGTCGTTTGATTTAACTCCATGATAAGTCATATTAGGATGTTCTTCGATTTGCGCAAAGAGTGGCTTATATGCTTCGTTACGTTCTCCCCATCCGTATATTTCAAATCCTGAATAAACATCAAGATGAATATTATCAAACTCTTTTGCTAAGGAAGCAAAAATTGGTACAAGTAGTTCTAAACCACGATGTGGTGTTGTATGATATACGAAACGAATTGTTTCCATATCCTTTTCTTTTGGATCATACTTAACTTCAACTGCGTTATGAATTACTGAACACATACTATATGGAATACCGTATCTCATAATGTATTGATCTCTTTGCCATGCTGTCACAAAAACAATATGAGTAAACTTTTGCCAACCGCTATCTTTGAGAATTTGATTCTCAGGATCTTCTGATAGGTCATGACACCAAAGGATATTTGGAACATCTTCATATAGTTCTCTGACACGACCAACATGTACTGCCACCTTACTTAATACGCCTGCGCCGACACCGTCTATTAAACGTTGCCTCATCATTTCAGTTCCGCCGCTTGAATTCTTAGACAGATCTGTCTCGATTACTTCACCCTTATAAATTACACTCATTCTAATACTCCATAAATTTTGTCTGCTTCACGTTCATTCTCAAATACTTCATCAAGGGAAAGGTGAATTCCTTTGCTCTCCCACCATAGGTCGATGAACTCGTACGAATAAACAGCTGCCTTTGCTTGTTCGTTATAAAAATATATATTCTTAGATCTAAAGTCCGTTATGTTGTGGTTAAACAACGGAAAGGAAATAACCAACCCAAACCCATGTAATATATTGTTCTCTGTTGTTACAGGAGATCCTAAAGGCATACGATAATGTATCTTATCCTCAAAATCTCCAAAGTAATATTCTACTAATTTTTCTGCATACCATCTTTTAATTGCATATGCTTGTAAACCATGATCCCACATTTCTCTTTTCTTAGGAACAAATGGTATATACTCATTCTTGTAATCGTATGGATACTCAAAGACATTACACATCTGTAACGCTCCCCATTCCCACTGATTACACTTATCAATATATTCTCTTAATGTAAAGTTCCAATATTGAAGTGGTTCATAATCAAGGTCGTCTTCAAAGAACAAACCATACTCTTCGTCGGTATTCTCTAACCACCATTTAATAGTTAATAAGTGAGATGATGTAACACCTTTTGTCGTGGCGTTTACAACCTCAGGATCACCTACGAAAGGAATACTTTTGCCTTCCTCATAACGATCGTATTGATGGACTTTTATATCGTCAAGACCATGACGTGAAAATTCTGACTCTGTCCAAGACCTACGATCCTTACACTCAGTAAGGTTTATTATATTAGGCTTCGGAAGATTCTTTAATTTGTCCGTTAGTGCTATCATCAAAAATCTCATTATGAATAGTATATAGTGCATCACGTAAATTATGTAATGAACCATTGTTATGTAAGCGGTATGTTTTTATATCCATTTCTTCTTTTAGGACATACATTCTATCTATTGATGTTTTATGATTAATCGTTGTCTCTGAAATAACATGACCATTAAAGTATTTACGCGAATCAGTTGAGTAGTCACAACCTTCTCTTGTTAATTGAACGATGACAATATTCTCTGCTCCAACCTTTTCAATAATAGGTTCAAGTTCTTCAACAAATCCACCATCTGCTAACGCATAGTTTTTATCTTCAAAGATTTCTTCAGCAACTGAACGACCAAAATAATCTAAACCTTTCTTTGGCTTAATGATATCTTCAGAAACATGAATCATTGCTTCACGTCTTGACATACCTTGTAAGGCAAACTCTGACTTTTCTTTTTGAGTCCTATCGTTATAGCCTTCCATGAACCATCTTTCATCAACATCAAAGTGCTTAATCGTTTCTTTAAATAATTGATACTTGAAAGACAGATTACCAAATCCGTACTTTTCTTTATATAAACTAGCTGCTTCATCTTTTCCTGAAGCTGGAGGTCCGTTAAATATTACTATCATCTTTCTTCTCTGTAAGTTGAGTGAAACCGTATTTACAAATATAGTAGGCATCTACAATATCAGTAATAGGATTCCACGATTTGTTTATTATACCACATTTTTCGCGAATGTCAATAGAAGTTTCTTTCTCAAAGGCTTCGATCATTAAATCTTTACCAGCATTACCTTTTCCGCAACCAAACTTTTTAATCATTGTTGGTGGATATACATCGTATGGTATATCTCTTTCCCATAGCTTATGTTTAAATAAACCACAGTTCTCTGCTATTTGAAATACTCTACCGACCGCTCCAAATGCGTATCCTTCAATTCCAACAAAGTCACATTCAAAACATTTTTCCTGAGACCAAGATCCAATGATATCATATCGTTCTTGATCGTTAAACCAATTGTCAGGATACATCGTTGCTTGATATTGTCCTTTCTCTCCAATCAGTAACTTCTTTTGTTTTACATAATAGTAAAAAGTACAATTGTCGTAACTCCATTCTTCACCTTCATGTACACAAATAGCCGGACTACTTAAACTGTAGTCAACACCTGCCACCTTCATAACTAACTCCATAACTAATATATTATGGTATTATTTATTCAGTCTTGACGGTAGAAGATATGAGATCCTATAGTTCCTACTTGTTGTAAGGATGGAGCCCAATATGGATTCACAAACGTTGTATGGTAATGAGTAGCACCTTCAGTGATACCACGAAACTTGCCAACGTGTAACATTCTATACGAAACATATACTGCTTCTTCCCACGCATCTGTTTCAGTTGCTTTATCAGTTCTTCCGTCACAATACCAACTGAACTGACAACGATTTCGTTTAGGTACAAGTACTTTAGGATCTTTCCAAGAAGGTTTATGCTCAGCCTGATATACAACTGAACAGACAGTACTTGGGTATCTATCGTCACGTACACGATTTAGAACAACATCGGCAACTGCATATTTACCTGCTAGGTTCTCTGACCTTGCTTCATGATAGATATTCATTGCTAAACAATGCAAGTCTTCTGATTGGTATTCTATTGATAAATCTACTTGATCATCAAACGTACTTGCCGAAGAAGGTAGAGTCAACGCTGCTACCACTAACGCTAAAGCAACTCTCATGCTTGTCTCGTAACACAATATGCATTAAGCAATTCTTCGTCGGACATTTTCTTTCCGAACGTATGAATAAGTTTACCATTCTGAAAACGTTCGATATAACCAGCATTGTATTCAATGTCAGTTACACTCTTAGTCATATTAGCAGTATCGTCAGGACGATCATCGTAGTACATAGAATCCATAGAATGTGAATGGATGCAAGCAGCACCACGAGACCATTCAAGCGCCTCTTCCATCATGGCAAAATCTTCAACCATCTTAGTATATTGTGTCATAGTTTTTCTCCTGGTTCAAAACCTCTAAAACATTTAAATCGCGGGAATCTCAAACTGTAAACTTCTTCCGAGTCTTGACTTATTGTTACAACATCAGCTCGTACTTCAACTAACTGACCAAGTACAGCGTCACGGTTATTCCAAATATCATCCCTGTTAGCATCGCTAAGACCTGTGCCAACATTAACCTTGATAAGTTTACCTTCGTCGGTACCTTCGCAAACAAGTGCTCCTGTGCTTCCTTCATTTTTACCAGTTCCTTCTTCAATATCTATTACTGTTAATGTTACTTCAATGTAAGGTTTCATTTTCAACCAACCGTAAGAACGTTTACATTCGTAGTAACCGTTCACGGGTTTTACCATGATACCTTCGTATCCTTCTTCTATTGCTGTATTATTAATTGCTTTGAACTTATCAGCATCATCTTCAATATTAAGGACTGTATAGTCAGTTAAGACAATGCAATCTTTGAAGTATTCTGATCTTTCAAAGCCTTTCAATAATTCTTTTCTTTTAATAAGTGGTAATGAACTCTTTGCTGTTTTGAATTCGTCAAGAGGTATAAAATCAAACAATGCAAAATAAGCATCAGTTGTTTCAGCACCTTCTTTACGATGTACTTGTTTCATTAGTGTTTGGAAATCAGCGGACATAACCTCACCATCAAAGACAAGATCATCAAACATTTTATTGCTGAATGCTTCTTCGATATGTGGGAAGTTTTTGAGTTGTTTACCGTTTCGAGAATAAATCGTTGCGTTAGAATTTTCTACAATAATAATGGCTCTTACTCCATCATACTTATATTCTACAACGCAGTCTCCTGTAATCTTTTTAGGATTGTTGTCACCACTATGAGCAAGCATACAAGTGAATACAGGGATGGTTCCTTTCTTAACGTTATTGACTGTCTTGAGAGATACACCGCATCTAAGGTCTTTAATTAAGATTCTACGGTACCAATCATTCCATTGGTCAATTGTTGACTGTAGAGATAAAGATAAGATCGCGTCTCGAGCAGCATTACCTGTCAATTCACGATTCTTTAATTGATCTGCAAGATGATAGAATTCTTCGTCAGTGATTCCTTCTCCTTGAGTATCAGAGTATGGAATATTAGCCACACCAAAGGTAATCATATTATCGAGACAATATAATAAACCTTTGACTAGACCTTCATCATTAATATATTGAGACAACATATCTTCTTTATATAGTCGACTGTTATCTCTCTCAAGTAACTGAATTAATTTCCAAGGATCTGTTTTCATGAACAAAGTGCCTCGCAGATTGCTTCGCCATCAGCTTCTTCCATGATTTCAGCAAGAGATTGAGTAACTTCGTTGCCTTCTGCAAATAGCATTAGCTCAGCAGCAACCACCGCAGCTTGTTCGCGGGTCAATTGAATATGACCTTGATCTCTCCATGGTGGGGTTAATTGAATACAAGTTCCACGTTCCTTTCCACCGAAGAACCTTGTTTGCATGATATCTGTTGTTGGAACAGTTCTCAATTCAGTACTCATAATGTATTCCTTTATTCAATTTATACAACCATTATATACAGTATCATAAAGAATGTCAATAGTTATTTTAACTTTTTTCAGTCATTATTCAGATCTTCACCATTTCGACCACGATCTTCGTTTCCATCAGCATTCAATTCAGTCATGTCCTGCTGCTTGTACTTGAAGTTCTTATCCTTCAAATGAGGATACCTTGTTTCCGCAGGATGTACGGTATTAAATTCAGCTTCGTGCCGTTCTTTACTAGTCATTCGAGTATCTCCTTCAAGACCTAAATCAGCGTCATCCTTTTTACCAAAGATTCGATCCCAGCCATCATCATACGATTTAGTAGATGCTTTGCTTCTGAGAGAATCACCAGTTATGTCGTTCTTTGTTGCCATTATATTTCCAGGTTCAATTGTACCGGTCCGTCTTTCTTAAAAAACATACGACCGTCTTCTGTTGTTTCCAACGTGAATTTATCTCCAACTTCAAATGGAGTCTTCTTTAGTTGAATCATGTACTTCTCATTAGGGATTGGTTCATCGAGCATAACTAAACCCTGTGGAGTCATTTCAAATTTATAGTCAATATACATCATCTTGCCATCTCACTTATTTCTGTTGCTTCTTTTTGATTCATAATTGGAACTGCATTTGATTTATGCATCGTAGCAATACCTTTTACGAGTGTACCCGTGTATTTGGGCGATTCCTTTTTAGTTCCATGACCACCGCCACCTGTAGAATGACAAGAAGGATATTCTGGTACTTCTCTACGAAATGTATCGGTTGGTACAAATGGTTTAAACTCTTTGCTAGGTTTTACTTTACCTAAACAATAATTTATATATTCATCAACAGTGTCGTACCTTAGATCATACATACCACTACGTTTCATTGCTTTGTTGTGCAGTCGCCAATTAAGCTCGTATTGAGCCATTTTAGCTTTAGTGATTTTAACTTTACGTTTCCGAGTGGAAATCGTTGATAGACCTCTTGCTAATGCCATAATATAAACTCCGTCAAAAAAGGGTGAAACAGTGGTCGCTTCTTTGGCGTTCCGTTCCTACTCAGTATGTCGGTAGTTCAGGTGTTGCTCCCGAAGGCAGTTCTCCGTCATGGGTCCTAAATGGTAGAGCTATTAACTCCGTGATTCCATCTCGCCGTCGTGGTTTATCCCACCGTTTCAAATATAATTATAACAAACTATTTTCCAAATGTCAATAGTTTTTTTAAGTTTATCTGTAATTTCTTTGGCCTCTTGCGTTGGTTGTTTGAAACTCCATCGCAATTTTCTTTTGATGCCTTTTAACAGCTTCAGCTTTTTTAGCAGCTTCTTTTACTTCACCATCAGCTTTTTCTGCGTTTTTCTTAATTTTACCATCAGCTTTAGTTGTGGCTTCATCAACTGCGTTTTTAACTTTATTGTCAGCGTCTTTTTTAGCACTTTTAGCATCAGTAGCAGCCTTATCAGCTTCATCGGCTTTATCTTCGAGTTTCTTACCATCTTCCTTAATTTTTTTCAAAGTTTTTGCGTTATCTTTTTTCTTTTTAAGTTTTTCAACTGCGTCTTTACCTTTTTCATTAGCTTCTTTGATTTTATTTTTTTGATCTTCTTTGGTTTCTTAATCTTCTTCTCTCTTTTCGTTCTTCTTAACATTTTCAACGATTTCTTTAGTGTCTTATTTTTTCTTTTATTTTTCTTCAGCTTTTTCTTATTTCTTATCAACATCATCAATTTTTTCGGCTGTTCTTTCAGCGTTTTCTCTTTTATTTTCTAATTCTTCATGTTTTTTAACAAAGCCACCGAGAGCATCATTCACAACTTTTTCTAAACTTGGTGCTGGGCATCCAGAACCTTTACATGACTTCTTTTTTTTGCAACCACCTTTTTTTGGGCAGTCTAATTATTCCATATCACTATCTTGAACTGAAAGTCTAATGGCTTGAGTTTGGTTTTCTTATGAAGCGAAAAGTAATGCTAGTACTAAGGTCGAAGCAATGAATTTCATTATTTTATTTTATATAATTATAATATTTAAAGATTATATTTAAACGTATTTTTTAAATTCAAAGGGGTTTTGGGGTTTTGGGG